>Ga0206124_10000018_pt1 | contig 124266 bp, 113 predicted proteins | sample Helgoland_Spring_3_FD_148671 | JGI IMG/M metagenome (GOLD analysis project Ga0206124, IMG submission 148671) | Pelagic subsurface seawater microbial communities from Kabeltonne, Helgoland, North Sea - Helgoland_Spring_Bloom_20160321_2 | ecosystem: Environmental > Aquatic > Marine > Epipelagic... | reverse complement strand
CCCTATCAGCGCGGCGGACCTGAGGCTTATGTGGAGCACATCAAAGGTATATTAGCAAAATAGTTGGTCGCCTTAGATTATTTTCTAAACCGCACGTTCCTTTTAGGGCGTGCGGTTTTTTTAGGTTCATCGTCACTGTCTGAGAATGCTAATTCTAAGGAGTGAGGGCGACTCGCCCTCATTTACATCAACATCGGCTCAACGTGGGCGAGTTGCCCACACTCCTATAACTGTCTACATCTAACCTTCGACTGGATTAGATATGAGATTGCATGGTGCCTGCGCACTTTCATTGTGATCGCATGCAGAAACAACAAGCGTTCGTGATGTGGATTATTTGGTTCGTCTTTTTACAGATGGCTTTTGCCTATCATTTTGTGTTGGAGGATGGTTTTCCTTCGGGCGACAATGCGGCTGAGACGATGGCGAGCTGGCTTTGGGTGCTGTGCTTGTTGCCGATTATCCTCGCGACAATAGTGCGTTGGTGGGTGATCCCTAAATTAAAGGATCAAAAGCAGATGTTGAGCGCGCTGATTGTCGGCCTCGCATTGACGGAAGCGTCGATCTTGTTCGAGTTGTTTCAGATCGGCTCAGATTACCCGCAAAATCAGATCGCGGTATTGATGGTCGCGGTGTTCAGTTTGATTCAGTTCGCGCCGATTTATGCCACCCCGGGGGTGGATGTTGAGAGTTGAGGGTGAGAGTGGGCGTCTGTTTAGCTGCGCTCAAAAATCGCTGCGTTCGGGGTGTCGCGCTTGGGCCGGCCGAAACGGCGCACGATTTTCCAGCCCGCGATCTCGGGATTGAGGTTGCCTGGCAGCTCGAGGATGACGCGGGCGTCAGGGCTGGCGAGTTCATCGGCTTTGGCAAAGATGCGTGCTAAGTTGGCTTCGATATTGTCGTAGGGTGGGTCGATGAAAATCAACTCTGCGCGCTCGCCGCCGGCGGTGCGTGCATACAGATCGCGGGCGATGGTGTTGACCGCGCTCTGGGCGAGTCCACAGCATTTCAGCACGGCCTGCTGGTTCTTCTTCATACAGGCGAGGGCCTGCTTATCGATTTCGTAAAACGTGGCTTTGATCGCACCGCGGCTGAGGGCTTCGAGACCGTAGGCGCCGGTGCCTGCGAAGAGATCGGCCACGCGGCTGCCTGCGACGCTGGCGCCGAGGCTGGAAAAGATCGCCTCACGCATCCGATCCGTCGCGGGACGCGTGGTGTCGCCGGTGGGCGCTTTAATTTGAATCCCGCGGGCGGTGCCTCCTGTGATGCGCATAATTAGAGAGCTGAGAGCTGAGAGATGATAGTTGAGGGCTGACGAAGCACGACAGTGCGAAGATGGTGAACCGAAGGTTTGCCCTGAGCGAAGCGAAGGGTGACTGAACTGGGTGCCCTATGGGCAAGGGAAGGAACAGAGTGGAGGGCTAGTCGTTGAATGATCGATCGATCAACTATCTAACTGCTTGCCAGACGCGCAGCAGGCTTTCGATGAGCGCGGGAAGTTCGTTGAGTGGTACTTGGCTGGCGGCGTCGGAGATCGCTTTTTCTGGATTGGGGTGCGTTTCGAGGAAGACGCCATTGGCGCCGGCGGCGAGTGCGGCGCGGGCCAGGGCAGGCACGAATTCGCGTTGGCCGCCGCTGATGCCACCGGCCGCGCCAGGGAGTTGCACGCTATGCGTGGCATCCATGATGGTTGGGTAGCCGTTTTCGGCCATGATGTTGAAGCTGCGCATGTCGACCACCAGGTTTTGATAGCCAAAGGTGGTGCCGCGCTCGGTCTGCCAGATCTCGTTCGCGCCGGCTTCTTTAAGCTTATTCGTCACGAAGGTCATTTCTTGGGGCGAGAGGAATTGACCTTTTTTGACGTTGATCGCGCAATCGGTTTTGGCGGCGGCGACGAGTAGGTCGGTCTGGCGGCACAGGAACGCGGGGATTTGCATCGCATCGACGACGGCACCGACGGTGGCGCATTGCTCGGGTGTGTGAATGTCGGTGATGGTTTTAAATCCGTATTCTGCTTTGATAGTTTGGAAGATTTCGAGGCCGGCGTCGAGCCCCGTGCCACGGTCGCTACTGATCGAGGTGCGGTTGGCCTTATCGAAGGAGCCTTTGAAGAGTATGTTCAGCTGTGGGTGCTGTTGCTGAAGGGCCGCGAGGGCGTCGGCGACGGGGCGACAGGTGTCGAGGCTTTCGAGCGAGCAGGGGCCAGCGAGGAGGAGCAGCTTTTCGGAATTGTAAATCATGGATGTATTAAGTGCGAAGGATTGGACTTCGCCAAGTCGCAAAGCAAAAAGTATGTTTGAGCGTTTGTTGGAAATGAGTTGCACAGCTGGGGGAAGATCCCCCATTTTTTCGACATGATGTGGCGTCGTTTTGGTTGGTTGATTCTAGGTATGTTGCCTTTATGTGCGCATGCGGAGGAAACAGTTGTCCCCGTCGAGCCAGTTGCAACGCAGGATTTGGCAGCCGCTTTAAAGAGTTATGAAGGCCGCTGGGTGGGCCACTTTACCATCCATTCAACAACATCTGGCTATTCCGAGACGTTTCCAGTGGAGCAGCAATACTGGTGGGAAGAGGGCGTACTGCATGGCGTCGCGGTGACGCAACGGGACGTGGGCATGTCAAGTGCGCGCTCTAAGTCGGTAATGAAGAATGGTAAGTATTTCGCAGAGGTGGAGACCGGCGAGACGATCGAAAATTACTGGGGCGTGCTGCATGACGATGGGCTGATCTGGTTTTCCTCGAATTTGAAGCGGACCCAAGATTATCAAATGAAGGAGTCCATCGTCGAGGTGGATGGCGAGCGAGTGTTAAAGACCGAAGGCTTTAATACCTACCTGACTGGTGATGGCCTCGCGTATCTTGTCTATCGCGGCGAATTGAAGTTTGTCGAGTAGGGGGGGAAGAGACTTGAGGGCTGAGAGCTGAGGGCTGAGAGCTGAGAGCTGACGAAGCACGACTGTGCGAAGATGGTGAACCGAAGGTTTGCCCTGAGCGAAGCGAAGGGTGACTGAACTGGGTGCCCTCTGGGCAAGTGAAGGAACAGACTTGAGGGCTGAGGTCAACTTACGTGGCACGGTTGCTTCAGTGGAATTTTTAGTCCGCGCCGATTTGGTTGGCTAGGGCATTGCGCAGATCGGCTTCGAGCTCCGCTTCTTGCACCCATTGTAGTGCTTGTTGGGGCTGACTAGCGCTCCAACTGAGAATGGCGCGATTGAGCTGTTCAACGCGTTGGTTCGGCTCTGAGATAGTGTTGCTCCATGCGGCGGCGGCTTCTGGTTCGAAGTCAAGCATCGTGGTGGTAAAACCTACAATCGCGGCATCGCGCTGATTGCCAGCTGCGGCATCATTGAGCCAAGTGGAGGCAGCAACCGAGTCGGTGCGGCTCCATTCTTGCATGATGACTTCCGAGTTTTTGGGATTGTTGAGAGGATCGGTCTGCGGGAGTTGGGTTTGCCACTCCATCGCATCCATCGGGTTGGTTTGAGCGCGAGTGCGAACGTAGGTTTCAATTGCCGCGGGGGCCTCATAGGCTTCGTTGACACTGCGCAGGAATTGCTCGGCCTCGGCTGGGTTGGCTTTGGTGTAGTGCTGGATGCTAAGATTGAGCAGTTCTGTGTTGCTATTGAACTCAGCCTCGGTGAGCGCCCAAATTGCAGCGGCTTCAGGGGCGGTGGCGGCCCACGACTCGACGAGGGCACCGGCAGCATCGTTTCGCAGGCTGCCCGCAGGTAGTTGTTCGACCCATTGTGAGGCTTCATCCGGGTTTTGGCCTGCCCAGTTGGCGGCGAGTGCTTTAGCGGCGGTGACTTTACTGCCGTCGTTGGCCATGCCGTCAATCCATGCCGCAGCGGCAGTCGGATCCTGTTGAGCCCAGAGTTCCATCCCGCTTTGAATCGTGGTGTGGCGGGCGAGGCCTTGGGCGTTAGACTCTAGCCACAGCAGGGCGCTTTCGGAATCTTCCGCGGCCCAGACGGCAACGATTTCCAGCATCCCTCGTAGGCTGTCTTGGCTGAGAGATTGAACTTGTAGCCAAGCCATGGCCGACTCGGGGTCATCTTGGGCGCGGCGGCGCGCTTCGACAAGAAAGGGGTCATTGTCGGCTGCCGACTTCGGGATAACCGTTGGGTCTACTGACGTTGGCTTGAGTACGGTGCGACCACGGTCGGATTTGCTCGGCGAGTTGCGCGGTTCGACCGCTGGTGCTAGCTGGCTCGGTGCGCGGCTACGCACGATCTCCCAGGTCTCGCGCAGATGGTGCCACTCGTTGCGAATCGTGTCTGCGTGGGGCAGCACCGCGACCGTGGCTAAGACGATAAAGGCGATCGTGAGTAAAATTCGGGAGATCCAGCGCATACAGAGGGTTAGCATAGGTTAAAAAAGACCGTTGTATTGTTGGTGGTGCGTGCGGCCAACTCGTCAGGAGTTATCGCGAGGGCTTCGGCGCAACGTTTAGCGATATCAGCCAGGTAAGCGGGCTCGTTCGGTTTACCACGATGCGGCTCGGGGGTAAGATAGGGGCAATCGGTCTCCAGCATCAATCGCTCGATGCCTTGTCTGCGCAAGGCTGCGCGGATGTCGGGGGCATTCTTATAAGTGACTACTCCGGTGAAGGAGGCGCGTCCACCGCGTTGGTTGACTTGGGCGACTTCGTTGGGGCCGTAAGTGAAGCAGTGGAATACGATCCGTGACCAATCGATGCCAGACTCATCAATCATCCGCAGGCTATCGTCGAACGCATTGCGGCTATGGATGATCACGGGGCAGTCGAACTCGCTGGCGAGCATGAGCTGCTGGCGAAAGGCTTCTTCTTGATAGATCATGGTTTCGCCCGCTAGAACTGGATCTTTCGGCAGGTGAAAATAATCCAGGCCAATTTCCCCGAGGGCGACGGGGCCGTGTGGCGGCATGAAGAAGGTGGAAATTTGACTGACATCGTGGTGCCACTCGGCATCGACGTAGCAGGGGTGTAGACCGACGGTGTAGTCGATCCGTCCCGCGTAGGCCGCATGCATTTCGCGGTAGGGCACCCAGTCTTTCGGTGAAGTGCCGACGGTGATAAAACGTTGTACGCCCGCTGCGGCGGCACGTTCCAGCGCAGGCTCGAGTTCGCCTTTGTCCTTGAAGCCGAGTAAGTGGCAGTGACTGTCGATCAGTTGCATGACTGCGAAGATGCGGAAAAACTGAAACTCTGAAAGGCTGAAAATGAGCTCAGGGGCAACTTCGTGCTGTTCAGGGATGCGTTTTGGCGGCTTGATTTTTCTGATTCGAAAGTTCTTGAGAATAAAGCGGGCGGCTCCATCGTCTCGTAGCTTTAGGAAATTAAAACCTCACTTTTAGTCAAATCACCATGGAAGACGTCATCATTTTAGGAACCGGCTGTGCCGGACTCACTGCAGCTATTTACACTGGCCGTGCTCAATTGAACCCGCTGGTGCTCGAAGGCACGCAGCCAGGTGGGCAACTCACCACGACGTCCGAAGTGGAGAATTTCCCGGGTTTCCCTGAAGGAATCGATGGTTACACCATGATGGACAACTTGCGCAAGCAAGCGGCTAAATTCGGCGCGCGCTACGAGCATGCTAAGGTCGATAAGATCGAGGTGGATGGCGCGGTGAAGAAACTTTACGCTGGCGAGAAAGTCTACGAAGCCAAGACCGTGATCGTTGCGACTGGTGCGCGCCCTCGCTTTATCGGTATTCCGGGCGAGCAGGAAATGTTTGGCGGCAAGGGTGTGACAACTTGTGCAACTTGCGATGGTGCGTTCTACCGCGACATGGAAGTCGTGGTGGTCGGCGGTGGCGATTCCGCTGCCGAGGAAGCACTGTTTTTGACTCGTTTTTGCACAAAGGTGACTTTGATCCATCGTCGCGATGAGCTACGTGCCTCGCAGATCATGGCCGATCGAGCGACTTCGCACCCGAAGATCGAGATGGCGTGGAACTCCTTACCGCAAGAAATTTTGGCCGACGAGAAGGGCTTTACCCGGGCGATTCGCGTGAAAGATGCCAAGTCTGGCGAAGAGCGTGAGATTCCTTGCAAGGGCGTCTTTGTCGCGATTGGGCACATCCCGAATACTGATTTCGTCGAAGGTGTGCTGGAGCGTGATAGCGACGGCTACATCGTGCCGAACCTCGGTAGTCAGGTAAAGACAGAGCATGACGGTTTCTTTGCTGCGGGCGATTGCGTCGACCATGTGTATCGCCAAGCGATCACTGCTGCGGGCATGGGTTGCCAAGCGGCAATCGAGGCTGAGCGCTATTTGGCGGAACTTTAAAGTGTTTGAAAGTGTGAAGGTTCGAAGGTAATAAAGTCAGTCGTCGGCTTTTTATGTTCACTTTCCCACTTTAATAAGTTCTCACCTTCCCACTCCCAATATGGATCATCTTTCCGAGCTTAGAGCAGACTACACCAAGCATGCGCTACGAGCGGCGGACTTAGTGGCAGATCCGTTTGACCAGTTTGAGCAGTGGTTTAGGCAAGCCGAGGAGTGTGAGGTCAATGAGCCCAATGCCATGTGTCTCGCCACTGTGGCTGCGAATGGGCAACCTTCCACGCGTGTGGTGTTATTGAAGGGGTTTTCTAAAAAGGGGCTAGTATTTTACACTAACTACGAGAGTCGTAAGGCAATTGAGTTGGAATCGAATCCGCGGGTATCCGTGAATTTCCTTTGGCTGCCGTTGCAGCGTCAGGTCAACATAACCGGCCGCGTCGAGCGTGTTTCGAAGGTCGAGGCCTTGAAATATTTTGTCTCCCGCCCGCTTGCGAGTCGACTCGGAGCATGGAGTTCGCCGCAGAGCCAAGTGATTTCATCGCGGCAAATTTTGGAAGCTAAGCTCGATCAGATGAAGTGTAAATTTGCCGATGGCGAAGTGCCCCTGCCAGATCACTGGGGAGGTTACCGCATTGTGCCTGAGACTTTTGAATTTTGGCAAGGCGGCGGCGGACGTTTACATGATCGTTTCATGTATCGACTCGATGATACCGATCAATGGGCGCACGCACGCTTAGCTCCGTAGGCGATCCAGTTGTTCACTCCACTATGCGTGTTGACTCACATATGCACACCACTCTTTGCGGCCACGCAATCGGTGCGCCGATTGAATATGCGATGGTCGCGATGGAGCAGGGCATTGATGTGATGACAATCACTTGCCACATCCCGATGGAATGGGAGGCATTTGGTCAGGCAGGAATTCGCATGCACCGTGATCAACTCGATCAATATCGCAGCTTAGTTCACGACACCGCTGAAAAGGCCAAGCCACTTGGGGTTGAGGTGCTTTGTGGAATCGAAGCAGAAGTGTATCCAGACGAAGCGCAGATGGAGTCAATGGATGAAATCCTCGCAGAATATGAGTGGGATTTTGTGCTCGGATCACTGCACGCGCAGTGCCGGAGCTATTTAACGTGGTTGAAAAAAAACAAGGTCAATAGCGATGCGATGCGAATCGATAGTTACTTTCGCCATCTTAAGGATGGTGCGCAGTCGGGTCGCTATGATTGTATGTCGCATCCCGATGTGATCCGCACCTATGGCGTAGTGAGTGAGTTCATCCCTGCTGAGCACGAGGAGGTGATCCGTGATTTTCTGCAAGCCGTGGTGGATGAAGATATCTGCATGGAGGTGAATACCAGCGGCCTGACTAAGGGCGACTTTGAGGTGCACCCCGATCCCTTGATTCTCGATTGGGCCAGTGACATGGGCGTCAAGCTAACGATTGGATCTGATTCGCATCGACCGAATTCTGTGGGGCAGTTCTTCGATACGATTCAACCCATGCTTCGAGAGAAAGGCTTTACGGATCTGCACTATTTCCGCGCACGTAAGCGTATTCGGATTAATATGCCGAAATGGGATTAAATTTGCGGCGTGGCAGCTTATCGGGGGAGGAATTAAGTCCATTTTGTTTTCTTTTATGCTTATTTTGTCGTCAGCACTTGGCTGATTGGTTTATCTGCTGGGATGCAAAAATTTGGCTTATTGTCTTTTCTTGCCCTTGCTTTAACTTCGTTACACGGGATTCACTCGATTGAATTGAAGGATGGTGGTGGTATTCGCGGTGCTATCGTATTGGAGCGTCCGGAGCTATATTATGTGGATTTGGGCTTTAATGTAGTTGCCGTGCCAAAGGATGCGGTCGCAAGTCTGGGCGAGGTAGATTCAGTCACTGGCGCGGTCGCGGCGGCGTTGGTTGAGGACACACTCTACCGTGTTGCGGCGGATCGTGGCGATCAGCCGATTTTGAAGTGGGTGGATCAGTTGGGCGAGGCAGTGGCACTGGTGCAAACACCGACAGGCCTAGGCTCTGGGTTTGTGATCCATGAGGATGGCTACGTGGTGACGAATGATCATGTGATCGCCGGCGAACATCGTATCTCGGTGACAATTTTCAGGGAGGGTGAGCGCGAGCTTTCGAAAGTGACGTATAATAATGTACGGATCGTGGCAACCAGCGCGGAGTTAGATTTGGCTTTGTTAAAGATTGAATCAGAGTCGGAAGAGGTATTTCGCAGCGTCACCTTAGCTGCTGGCGCTGGCCGAGTTCGTGAGGGCCAGACTGTGTTTGCGATCGGTAGTCCATTGGGGCTGGATCGGACCGTTTCGGAGGGGATTATTAGTGTCGCAAATCGTGTGATTGGGGGGCGTCTTTATTTGCAGACGACGACTCAAATCAGTCCTGGAAATTCTGGCGGTCCATTGTTCAACCTAAGTGGTGAAGTGGTGGGCGTAAATAATATGAAGATTGCCGCTGTGGGAGCTGAGGGCTTGGGCTTTTCAATTTCTTCAGCTGTGGTGAAATCATTTTTAGACAACCGAGATGCGTATGCATTTGACCCACGTAATCCGAATGCAGGCTTTCGTTATTTGAGTCCGCCTAAAATTGGTGATAGTGAGAAATAAACGGAGATTTTAAGTATGAACAAATTGTTGTTATCTTGTGTATGTGCATGCCTCTCAGGCGCTGCGGTATCTGCAGTGCCTTTTCAGGAAATCATCGGTGAGGATGCAGAGTTTTTCTGTACGGTGCGCAGCCTTTCCGAAACGCGCGACCAGTGGGCGGCGCATCCGATCGCAGCATTATTCGAAGACGAAGAGCTGCTCGCATTTTTCGATGTGATGAAGAGCGACGATACGCTTGAAGATAGCGGCAGTGCTGATGAACCTTCTGGCTTTACCGAGGTGATGGAGGATATATTTGGTCTGAGCTACGATGAGTTGTTTGAGCTATTTCCTGGGCAGGCGAGTTTGGCTTTTTATAATCTATCAGAGCGTGAAGAAATAGTATTGATGGCTGAGTTTTCCGGAGATGCGACACGACTTGATGCGTTAATGCAGATTCAATTTGAGCGTAATATGGCTGCGCATCAGGCGATCAATCCGCTGGTTGAGCACGAGCTGATCGAGGAGTCGTTTATGGGGGAAACGCTTTATTTCGATGAAACTTTTGATGGCGTCACTACTTATATTGAAGATGGGTACGCGTTTGTAGATGGCATCGTAGTGGTTGCTTTTCCGGAGAGTCGTTTACGTGCGGCAGTTGAGTCGATCAAGGAAGGTGCCAGTGCGCCAATTGCAGATTCTGCGGTGTATCAGCGTTCGCGAGAAGAAGGCGGGCGTGGTGATGTTGAAGTGTATGCGAATTTGGATAAGTTGATGCCGAGTTTGAATCGCTCATTAATTGATTCAGTTGCGTCTGACCCTGCTGATTCACCCATCAACTTGGCGATGTTTGGGGTGACTGCGCAGAGTTTAGATAGTACGTTGTCGCTGGAATCACTGCAGGCCTTGTATGTCGATTTTGATTTGATTGATTCCGGGATACTGTCGCATTTTGGATTAATCTATCGTGAGAAATTGGGCGTCTTGAGCCTGATGAGCTACGCAAACACTGCACTTCCAGAGGCCCGCTATGTGTCGGAGGAGGCCTTAGGTAGCTCGATTTCGACCTTCGACAGTAGTGCGATGCTTGCAAATCTCGAAAGATTGCTGACTTCTGCAAGCCCGACACTGGCGCCGTTGATTAATATGCAGTTGCAGGTCGCGAAGGCGAAGACAGGTGTCGATTTGCGTGCAGCGCTAATCGATAATATCGGCTCCCAGACTGTTAGCCTGTCGGTTTTGCCCGAGGCGCATCTGGACGACTCTGAGATCGCAGAGCCACAGCAACTATTCGTGATTGAGGTGAAAGACGCGCAAGCACTGGCGCAAGGGATCGAAGCCTTTAAGGATCTGGCTCCTGGCTTACGCGCGATGATTGAAGAGCAAATGTATGAGGGGCAGACCATTTATACAATCAGGGGTTCGGGCGAGCCGAATATAAAAGATGAAGGTACCGTTAGCTATGTGATTTTACGTTCGAGCTTGATTGTGAATATCGGCGAAGTGGGCTTACTGCATAAAGTGCTCTCTCGCATGAGTGACGGGAGCGAGGGTTTGTGGCAGAGTGCGGAGACAGAGCAATTATTTGAGCGTATCGAACGCCCGAATGCGGTTACACGTTCTTTTGTAAATGCAGAAATGATGGTTGAGCCATTTTTTGAATCACTACTCCAAGTGGTTGAGTTGGGTGGATGGATGGAGGATACGAGTAAGGTGAAAATTCCGTCCGGCCTGGATACTGCTTATCGCATGATTTATGAGTTAAATGAAGCGGCAGATGGTTTTTTTGGGCGTACGTTAATTATCAAAAGTGAGGACGAGCAATGAGTACTGATTTGAATCGATGGGGGCGTTTTCGAGGTGTGAGGTGTTGCGCTTTTTATGTAAGTGGGGGATTGATGGCGTGTGCGTTGGCATGTGCAGAACTAGCGCCGTTTTCGTTTTCAGGACCAGAGGTGCTGAAGTTGGATTGGGGCACGCGTGCACTGAATGTCAGTGATGTGAACCAGGATGAGTTGAGTGATTTAATCGTGATCAACAATGATACCGCACAGATCGAGATACTGTATCAGTTGGCAGCCGATGCGCCGAACACGAGCGGTAAGACGCGTCTAAATCGTAATCGTTGGGAGGCGCCGCTTGAGGATGCACGTTTCGAGAGTGAATCAATTACGATTGGCTTCCCAGTATTTGACTTGTCGGTGGGCGATTTGAATGGCGATGGGCGAGATGATCTGGCCTATACTGCCCGTGAGGTGCCATTGACTGTACGCTATCAAAATGCAGCGGGGCAATGGACGGATACGCATGTGTTTGACGATTTCGAGGCGCTGGGATGGACGGGCACCGTTCGGATTACAGATATGGATGGCGATGGGAGTGCGGAGTTGGTCGTCGTTGCTGCGGATGCGCTCCGAGTTTTTCGGCAGGATCCACATGGCCATCTCGGTGAGGCAGCGGTGTATTATGTGACGGGGGAGAATCCGTTTAATTTATTGCTGGAAGATGTGACGGACGATGGGCGCAAGGATGTGCTCTATATTTCAGCGAATGGAGATCAGTCGCTCGCTCTGCGGGAGCAGTTGAGTGATGGTGAATTTGGACCTGAGCGGCGTTTTGTTTTTGAACGGCCAGTGCGAAGAGTGCGTGCGATGCCGCAAGCTGCGGGTGCGGGGCTATCTTTTTGCTCGGTTGATTCTCGCAGTGGTGGGGTGGAGTTCTTCCGCCTGACACAGGCGCTGGCGGCTCAGGAAGTCAGCGGTTTTACCGCCGCGCAGCCTGAGATTTATCCGATCTTCAAAAAGGGACGTATGGCTGCGAGCTATGCACTCGGTGATTTGAATGGAGATGGGCAAGAGGACTTGTTGGTCGCAAATCCTGCGGGTGCGGAATTGGTGTTGTTCTTGAAAAATCCAGGACATTTTGAGTCGCCACAAACGTTTCCGTCGTTTTCGGAAATATCTTCGATCGCCAGTGGGCGTTTTTTTAAAGATGATCGAGCTGCTGTAGTGGTCGTGAGTGCAGGTGAGAAGACGATCGGACTGAGCCAGATGGATCGGGGTGGTCGACTCTCGTTTCCGCGGCAAATTTTGATTGGAGATGGGGAACCATTGGTCTGTGAAGCAGTGGATCTGGATGGTGACGGCTATGATGAGCTGGCACTGGTCAGTGAACTGGAGGGCGAGATGGCATTAACGCTGGCTCGACCTGAGAATCGAAAAAATACGGATTCAAGCTGGGTCGTACTTTCCCGCACTGAGCTAACTGGGGTGAAACGCAAGCCGTTTGAGATTCGTGAAGTAGCGGTGTTTGATGACAACCGCAGTGGGTTGATGATCTTTGTACCACGCGAGGCACCCGTATTATTATTTCCAGAAGAGGTGGATGGCGTAGTGCTCAAGGAAGTGGCACAGGCATCGACGATTCGTGAGAGTTTGCTGAAAGACATACAGCCTGCGCAGGTCAGTGTGTTTGATGTCGACGGTGATGGGAGTAATGAGCTTGTTGTCGGTCGGTCTGGCTATGCCCGTGCGTTGCGAGTGAAGAATAATATGCTCGAAATGGTGGATCAGTTTAATGCACTGCGCGGTGACGATGTGGTGTCGGCGGTGGTCCCATTGTATAAAGACGGTGAGGTGCAGCAGTTATTTTTCTATGTGTCGGCTGCTGGGGAATTTCAACTGCTTGAGCGTGATCAGGATGGTGTCTTTCGTTATCGCACAACGGTCGATGCGGGGAAGATCAATTTAAGTGAGTGGCATCAATTAGAAGAGACTGAAGGAGCAACGGAGTTTATTTTTGCAGGAGAAGATCGCTTCTGGCGTTTACCAGCACAGGCAGATGTGTGGACGCGATTAGTTGAGGAAAGTTTCGAGACAAATCTTGAAGACGTACATTATAGTTATGTGGAGGGGGCTGACTTCAATCAAGATGGTCGCTTCGATTTACTCGCGGTGGATGGCCAGAGCCATGTGCTGGAGATTCTCGTGAAGGAGGAAATCGACTGGCAGAGCCGCATGTTTTGGGAAGTATTTGAGCAGAACTTACATTACCAAGGGCGCACGGGAAGTAATGTGGAGCCGCGCGAAGTGGTGATTGCCGATTTGACCGGCGATGGAAAACTCGATTTTGCTCTTTTAGTGCATGATCGGATTTTGTTTTACCCGCAAGAATGAGGTAGTTCATGCACCAGTCTTCTTTGCGCATCATGTGCGGCATTTACAGTACTTCTGGTTATCGGCTATTTCCTCTCTTCATTGAAGAGTGCCAGTTGCGATGCTTCAGTTGTCTTGAAATTCTGAGAATCCTGAACAAGTTAATAGAGACGGAATTGCACATGACTGCGTTGGAAGGCTTGTGCCTGAGCGGTCCATTTGCTCACGAAGCCTTTGGTTCTCGCCTGAGCGCCACGTTGGCTAATTTCGTTCCACCAGGCCGTGCTGCCGACGTGCTTATTAAATAAAGCGGGGTTCTTTTCGTTGGCGAAGGGATTGCCCGGCGTCCATGCGGCGGTGAGTTGCATCATATAAAAACTAATTTCGGTCGGGTGTACTTTGGCCCAATCGCTGACACTAACATAGACGCCTTCGACGCTTGCGCCAGATTTGGTTTTGGTACGGAGAATGCGAAAGCTTAGGCCAGGGATGTTCTGGGCGCTGAGCGCTTGTTGTACTTGTAGTGCAGATTTCCCTTTGTAGCGAAGTAAGCGAAACGGATAGGGTGTACCGATGCCATGCGAGAAGCCTCCGACTTGCGCCCCGAGTCCTGTCATTGCATAGCCGAGGACGGCGGAGAGGTCGGGAATGTAGGGCGAAGTCGGCACCCACTTGAGCCCAGTCTGAGGCCACAGCATGTCGCGCCGCCAGCCACGCATCTTGATTACGGTGAGCTTCCCTTGTTGGCGCACTTTGTTACTCACGTCCATGCTGCCAGATGTATACTTCGCGATTTGCGCGAGCTCACCGATGGTGAAGCCATGGACATAGGGCACGTGGAAGGCTCCGACGTAACTACGCCATTTTCGGTCGAGTGGAGGACCGTCAACTTTCAGACCGCCGAGTGGATTTGGCCGATCGAGCACGACGACTTCGACACCATTTTCAAAGCAGGCTTCCATTGCATAGCGCATGCAACTAACGTAAGTGTAAGAGCGCACGCCGACGTCCTGGAGATCGATAATAAGCGCATCGAGCCCGCGCAGCATCTCAGCGGATGGCTTGCGGTATTTGCCGTACAGCGAATAGACGGGAAGCTGGGTGCGTGGGTCGATCTTGTTGTCGACTGGTACGTTTGCTTTTTCGTTGCCGTAGATGCCGTGCTCTGGACCAAACAGTGCAACGAGTTTCACATTCGGTGCGCGGCGCAGCACGTCGATGCTGCTAACTCCATCACGGTTGACGCCAGCTGGGTGGGTAAGCAGCCCGACTCGTTTGCCTGCGATGGCGCGAAATCCAGATTGTTGCAGAGTGTCGATGCCGAGGCTGATTCGGTCTGCTTGCGCGATGAGCGCACAGCTTGCTAGGAGAGTGATCGAGAGGAGACGAAGGAAATTAAACATCGGGGTTGGGGTCGGAAGGTGGATCTGATTTGCGCGCTTTACGTTCATGGATTTTTTGAATCAAAAGTGAGTAGCTTGCGGCGGTTCTTTTTGCTGTGAAGCGATAGGCAAAGCTAGAGATTAGGCCAAAAAAGAGACCTATGACGATACCACCGAGGCACATAATGCTGAAGGTGGCTAGTAGGGGTTCAATATTACTGCTCCATTGACCAGTTGTGAAATTATCAACAATGGCTTTAACATCGTTTTGGCCTAGTTGCGGTGTTTCAATGCTGACGACACGGAGCACGTTGCTGCCGACTTGATAAGCGGCATACCAGAACGGCAATATCGTTAATGGGTTGGAGAGCATTTGTAGCCCGACAAGAATCGGCAGATTTGCCCGCAGAAACAGGGCAAGACAAAGTGCGATTGGGATCTGTATGCCGTAGAGCGGCATGAGTGCGAGGATGAAGCCTGCGTAGATTGCGGGCACCGTATGCTCGACTCGAAAGCTCCAAAGATAGGTGCGTTTGCGCGCACCTACGGAAAAGCGCCAGAGGATCGGGTAGCGGTGAATGTTGGTGCGCCTAGGCAAAAGCCTAAGCCATCGCTTCACCCTGCGGATGCGGCGCGTTCTCGTCTCTCTTAATTCATTCTCTTCAATGGTCATTGTTGAGTCTGTTGCTGGAGGACTTGCGCGGTTTTGTTTTGTAAATTTTCTAGGCCTTCTGCGAGTGCCTGTGAGAGCGGGCAGTCTTCGGGAGTAATGGCAGCGGTGGTGCAATTTGGGAACTCTCGGTGCAGTTGCTCAGCTGCTGTCGCTTCGATACAACCCGCTAAGAGTATAATTGGCTTATGGGCGACATTGGCCGCGGCTGCCAGTGCGTAGGGTCCTTTACCGTTCAGTGAGCTGAGGTCGATCTTACCCTCTCCGGTGAGGATTAGATCGGCTGCAGCGATTTTGCTCTCAAGGTCGAGCCAACTGCTGACGAGTTTAAAACCCGCCACGTATTGGCTGTCGCAGACCACATTTAGCCCAAAGCCTATGCCGCCCGCCGCGCCGCTACCCGGCGATTCGCAGAGTGCTTCAGGTTGTTTGAAGTATGCACAGAGCATTGAGGCGATCCGTGCGGACTCGGCCTCAAAGCTCTCCAGTTCGTCTGCGAGTAAGCCTTTCTGGGGGCCATAGACTGCGGCGGCTCCGCGTGGTCCGAGCAGTGGATTGTCGACATCACAGGCGATGAAAATTGGCGGGGTGGCGATTTCAAGACTGCCTGAGATGCGGGTGATCTGCGACCAGTTAGCAGGGAAGATGCGTTCGATGACGCGACCGTTTCGGCCGATAAACTTCAAGCCGAGTGCTTGCAGTAGGCCGAGCCCGAGGTCGCTGGTGGCACTGCCGCCGACACCAAGTAGAATCGCATCTGCACCTTCTGCGACGGCGATACGAATCAGTTCACCCACTCCGCAAGTGGTGCACTGTTTTGGGTGGCGGCGGTCGGCAGACACTTGTCCTAGACCTGCAGCAGTAGCCATTTCGATGATTGCGACTTTGCCTAGAGGAAGGTCGAGACGCTCACGCACTGCAGAGGGCAATGCTCTGCTATTCACCCAGCCTAAGGGTGCTTCGATGTCGGCTCCAAGTGGCCCGCAGACGGTGTGTATTTCAATGAAACCATTAGTGGCATTTGTTAAAATACTACAAAATCCTTCGCCGCCATCGGTCAGTGGTGCTTGAGTGATGTGCACAGCACTACCCAGGGCTTGGCGTGCCCCAGTAGTAGCCGCTGCGCATGCCTCGACCGCCGTCATGGAGTCTTTGAACTTATCGAAAGCAGCGAGAATTTTCATAGACTGCGTAGATGCAAATACTGTGCCGAACGTCAGATTTTGAGTATTCTCATTAGTCGACGCTCAGATTGGAAAGGCTAGCGCTGTTCCTGCCCAGTCTCGACGTCGAGAATTTTGAAGTTTTCGACGTGATAAATCGGATCGGCGCGGAACGAGAGACGTGCGCCATAAGATTCCTCGATGCCGAGCAATAGGTCTTCGTCTTCGTTGCGCAGGCGTTCTAGATTGGACGGGTTGAGCAGTACACGAAGGTTGATTTCCTTGTCATGGCCATCGCGAGCTCGGATGTGGCGGATGATGCTAATGATGCGCCGCTGAATCTCAACACTCATGGTACGAGACGATTTGACCGAGCCGCGACCGTGGCAATACGGACAGTCGGTGTAGATGCCGCTGGAGTGGCTTTCGGAGTGGCGCTGGCGAGTCATTTGCATGATGCCGAGCGTTGAAATTGCTAGGATGTGATTCTTCGCCTTGTCGTGCTCCATTTCACGGCGCATGCGGTTGAGTACGGCGTTACGATCCTTCTTCGCTTTCATGTCGATGAAGTCGAGAATGATGAGCCCGCCGATGTTACGCAGGCGAAGTTGGCGTGCGATCTCGGTGGCCGCTTCGAGGTTCACCTGCGTGATGAAGTCTTTGCCGTCCTTCTTGGTCTTGTTCTTGTGTGATCCGGTATTTACGTCGACCGAGATCAACGCTTCAGTTTCTTCAATCACAATCTCGCCACCACCTGGGAGTGGCACGCAGCGCATGTAGGTCTGTTCAATTTGACGCTCAATGTTAAAGCGCTCGAAGACGGGAATGTCTTCCTCGAAAATATGGATTTTGGACTTCGAACGAGGCGAAATGGTCGTCACTTCGTCTATAATATCCTCATAATCCTGCTTCTTATCAACCATGACACGGTCAATATCTTCGGTGAGGAAATCACGCACAGTACGGCCGACGATATCTGGCTCTACGTAGAGGCAGCCTGGTTTGTTGGTCGCGTCCATGCGTTGGTTGATGACTTCCCAACGTTTGAGCAGGATGTGTAAGTCACGGATGAAGAAGCGTGCTTTTTTTCCTTCGCCTGCTGTGCGGATGATCAGGCCCATTCCTTCGGGGAGGGTGAGATCGCGCAGGATACCCTTGAGGCGACTGCGTTCCTTACGGTCGTCGATCTTACGAGAGATGCCGAGCGTGCCGGCGTGCGGCATGAGTACTAAGAAGCGCCCGGGAAGGGCGATGTTTGTAGTGGTGCGTGGCCCCTTGGTGCCGATTTGGCCCTTGGTGATTTGCACGATAATCTCGCTGCCGATGGGGTAGAGCTTCGGAATATCCTTGACCGAAACCTTCTCGCTCTCGCGTTTGCGCTGCTTGGCGGTTTTGTTATCGCGGACGATCTCGATGCCGCTGTCGTTGGCAGCTGGAAGGATGTCCCAGTAGTGCAGGAAGGCATTCTTGGGCTCGCCGATGTCGACGAACGCAGCTTTGAGGCCCGCTTCGAGGTTTTGGATACGACCTTTGAAGATGGCGCCCACTTCGCGGGCTTCTCCAGTGCGTTCGACTTCAAACTTCTCAAGCACGCCGTCCTTAAGCAGGGCGACGCGTTTTTCGAGCGGCTCGGAGTTAATGATCAGCTCTGAGTAAGACTTTTTTTCACTCTTAATCGCTTTGATGATGCGAGTCACCAAGGGCTGTTTCTTTGCTCGTTTTGCGGCGTCGTTTTTGAGTTCTTTGTGATCAATTCGCTCTGTCTTCTTTTCTTTTGGAGCAGAAGTGAGTTCTTCAGTGTATTGTGAGTCGGAATTTTCAGTAGTTGAATCTGGCATTGGTTTTGGGTGTCCCTGGTTTAATTGGGGATCCCGTGCTCTGGTAACTGCTGCAGGTTGATGTGGGTGTGTGGATCGTTTTCGGGATCATGTATGATCCTTTCTATAACGATATACACTTTGCACTAATCCTTGCAGAATAAAACAGCTCAGAACAAAGGAACCTCCGTAACTTAAAAACGGAAGCGGGAGTCCTGTAATCGGAGTAATGCCGATAGTCATGCCAATGTTGATGAAGAAGTGGACGAGGAACAGCACACTGACGCCGATGGCCAGTTGCATTCCAAATCGATCTCTTGCGAGTCCGGCAATACGTATGCCGTTGGCGACCATCAGACAAAAGAGTCCGACGACGAACGCGCTTCCAAGAAAGCCTGTTTCCTCCGCAATAACGGAGAAAATAAAGTCGTTGTGAGCCACCGCTTGAGGGAGGTAGCCGAGTTGTGCCTGTGTTCCTTTGAACAGGCCTTTGCCGGCGACTCCACCTGTGGCGGCGGATATTTTTGCTTGTTTGGCGTTCCAGCTTGCGCCGGTGCCTTCCGGATCGACTACGTCGGGAGCGACGAAGGTTAAGATCCGGTTTCGTTGATAATTGTGAATTGGTAAGATTGAATGATACTCTTGAGAAGGGGGTGTCGCTCCAGTGCGTTCGATTGCGCGAACCTGCTCTAGGTGCTGGCTGTAGGCATAAATATCCAAGCCGAGGACGCTGACGGCGACGGCAAATAGAGCAAAGGCGCTCACAAAAAACTTCTCCGACAAACGGGAGACATATAGCAGAGCAAAGATCATTGGAGGGAAGACAAGCGAGGATCCTAGATCAGGCTGCAGAAAAATCAATAACATTGGGACTAAAAAAACCACAGCCACTTTTGCCAGCACCACTATCGAGTCTCGCACCGATCCTAGCTCTGATCGCGCTAAAATACTGGCAGCCATGATCAAGGTGCCGATTTTGGCTCCTTCGGTCGGCTGAATGGTGGTAATGCCGATGTCTATCCAGCGCCTCGCTCCCATCATTTCGACGCTAATTGGGCTCAGATTGGTGGCCAACAAAAGGCCGCAAATGCCCGCCCCGTAGATCAAATGCGCGTAACCCAGGAAAATCTTGTAATTAATCAGCGACACTAGGCCGTAAGTACCTAGCCCGAGCGTGACCCAAAAGAGCTGTTTTTTCCAGTCGTCGCCGCCGTGGGTGTATTGCGCCGAATAGATAAACAGAATGCTGATGGCGCACAGCAACAGCATGCAGAGCGGGCTCACCCAATCGAAACGTCGCCGGTCATCGGGGTGCATCATGCTCTGATTCTTTTTACTGAAGATTCGGCGGTAGACGCTCAATTTGGAGTGGCAAGGTGGAGAGGTTAAAAAGTGGCTAGGTTGGGACGTTTAAAGGATTTGGAGGCAGAAGTTACATGCTTATTTTCAGACTGTTGCATTTGCCGGCATCAATTGAATGGCGCGTACTCAATTCACATCCCCTAGATAATTCGAGCTTGGTTCAAAGCCATCTTTGGTAAAAAAGGGTTTGATTACGTCTGGCAGGAAGCGGCGGTCATCCAATTCTTCCAGCGGGATCCACTCGACGCCGATTTGCTTCTTGTCGTGCTCGGAGCCTGGGCCGATGCCGTCGGGATTCGGCAGAGAACAGCGAAACACGCTTTCGACTTGATGGAAATTGCGATGGGCGTGGTGGAACTCATGATTCTTGCCGATGTATTCACGCACATAGAGGAGTTCTTCGACATCGACATTGGTACCAATTTCTTCGAGGCATTCACGTTGGAGGCCTTCGCTCAAGGTCTCGCCATGGCGCTGTCCGCCGCCAGGCAGAATGTAAAATACGCCAGATTGATCGCGCATTTTGATGGCGAGTAGTTTGCCTCCTAGGACAATAAGGGCTCTGGCAGCTGTGCGGATCGGGCGCATAATGTCTTACAGACAATTGCTGAATGGACGATGAGCAAGACTCAAGCGCTAGAAATCGGGTAGTGGACGGTTTAATCGATGGAAATTCGCGTAATCAAGTTGTCTCTGGCGTCTTTACCTTAGATAACTCGTCAGATGTCAGATTTTGAGACAACTAACTGTTGGGTGCAGTTTGCGGACTCCCCTCGTGTGCTCGCTTATTTAGACGCTCATTTCAAGGGTGCAGAAGACTTGCTGCCCGCCTTGCTGGAACAGGTCGATGAGAGTGATTTCTCGCTGCGCGATTGGATGGAGGCGTTGATCGTGTTGAACCAGTGGCTGGAAGAGCGCAGCTTGAATTTACCGACCAACGATAATATTGGCTACGTGTCTTGTGCGGTAGCGTCTGCAGGTGCGGGGGCTCATTTATCGCATTTGCCGAGCTTGGTGCATGATTTATTGGAGCAATATGGCTGTGAGCGGGCGGTGAAAAAATAGGCTGATGAGATTTTCGCGGCTTTACTCTACAGATGGGAGATCTATTACCAGAAGCGTAATGCTCGAAGAAAATACAGTTACCGACTCAGAGATTGAGGCTCTGATCGAGAAAGGTCAGTTAAAGGCCGTTTCCGAGTCGTTGACGAGTTGGGCAAGTCCAGAGGTCGCCGACTTGATGCTGCGATTGGACAAGCCCCACCAGGTTCTGGTCTATCGTGCGCTGCCACGTGAGCGGGCGGCCGATGTGTTTGCTTATTTCGAGCCCGAGGATCAAGACGATGTGTTGGCCGCGTTGACGGATGCGGATACACGGGCGTTGCTGGCAGATATTAGTCCGGATGACCGCACCGAGATGCTCGAAGAGCTGCCCGCGACGGTCACACGTCGCTTGATGCAGCTGCTGAGCCCTGAAGATTTGGCGGAGTCGCGTCAGTTGCTGGGCTACCCAGAGGAGAGTGTCGGTCGTTTGATGACGCCGGACTATCTGCGCATTCGTGCGGAGTGGACCTGTGAAGAGGCATTGACCCATATCCGTAAGTTTGGCCGCGATTCAGAGATTTTCAATTACCTCTATGTTACCGACGCGGGAGGTAAACTAGTCGATGTCGTGCGCATGCGCCGCCTAATCATGACTGAGCCGCAGGCGGTCATTCAGGCGATGTTGAATTATAATTGCATCAGCATTTCGGCCTATGATGACCGCGAAGTGGCTGTTGAAATGATCCAACGCTACGACGTCAACGCGCTGCCGGTAGTGGACTCCGAGGGTGTGCTGCTAGGTATTGTGACGGTCGATGATATTCTGGACGTGGCGGAAGAAGAGGCCACCGAGGATATTCAAAAGGGTGCGGCGGTCGCGCCGCTGGAGACCCGCTATAGTGTGGCTTCGCCCGCGCAGCTTTTTCGTAAGCGCATCGGCTGGTTGCTGGTATTGATTTTTGTCAATTTGATCTCGGCCAGTGTGATTTCTCGCTACGAAGCGTTCGTCATGGAGTTTATTACGCTGGCGCTGTTTATGCCGCTGGTCATTGCCAGTGGTGGTAATTGCGGCGCGCAGTCCGCCACGCTGATGGTGCGTGCGATTGCCACCGGTGACCTTGAACTCAGCGATTGGCTAATGGCCGTCGGTAAGGAGCTGTTCGTCGGCGTGCTGCTGGGTGTCGCGATGGCAGTGGTCGCGGGGCTCGTCAGTCAACTCTATGGTGGCGATAGTCACATCGCATGGATCGTCGGGCTGAGTATGATTGCGATCGTATTCGTGGCGAATAGCTTCGGCGCCTTGCTGCCGTTTGCACTCAGTCGCCTTAAAGTCGACCCTGCTGCCGCGAGTAGCCCGTTGATCACATCGATCATGGACGTGCTCGGATTGATCATCTATTTCTCCATCGCCGTAGTGGTGCTGGGCTAGTGCGTAGTCGGATCGCGTTGGGCCGTCCGGCTGTGTCGAATGATCGCTTTCGATTGCCTATGAGGGCGACTGTCTAAAGCAAGTCGCTTAGGTGTCTTTTATCTCCCTTAACGAAAAAAACGGCGTGTCTATTCGTAGACACGCCGTTTGCGTTTTGATGAATGCGTTGACTTAGGAACGGCGGCGACGCATTGCCGCGAAGCCCAGAGTCATACCACCGGCAATGAGCGCGAAGGCTGACGGCTCCGGCACTGCATTGACGCCAAACAGGAATGTTGCTGGGTCACTTGTTGAGAGCGTTTGAGATCCCTCATTTAGGATGCCCGAAGCGGTCAATGTCACATTATACAAACCTTCTGCAGTGAAGGCGAAGTTGTAGTGCGCGTGTGAACCGATCTTGAGTATCAGCGTATCATTAAATCCATCACTGGAATCGACACTGCGGTGATTCTTGAGGTGAAAATGAAGCCGAATTCAGAGAAATATCCAATTTGAGCAATCCGTGGTCGAAGTGTTTAGTATTCTGATTTTCAGCGACTTGTGGGCTTGTTGGATGCGCGCGATCGATTTATTTAGAAAAACTTAAAATATTTTGAACGTTTAGGCCACTGCCCCGTCTATTTCTATATAATCTTTGTTAGATTTTTCATTAGTTTGTTGTTTGTAAAAGGCGTCGTCTCGAAAGAGGCGGCGCTTTTTTTATGTTGGGAGCGCCAATCTCCGTATTGGCTCTTTGCGTGCGCGCAGAATAGTGCCATGTCCAGAGCAGTGCCAGACAGGAGTCTGGGGGTCCGGGCTATTTATTCCTAGATTTCACCATTGATCGGCTGCGCTGTCATGCCTACTCAGTTTACCTATGAATGACAATGATACTCGCCTACAGGAAATCAAAGACCGTGTGCTGGCCTTCGCCAAAGAGCGCGAATGGGAGCAGTTCCACAGCCCGAAAAATCTATCGATGGCGATTTCGGCGGAGGCGGCCGAGTTGATGGAGCACTTCCTCTGGCAGAGCCCCGAGCAATCACATACGGATGTCGAGGCGCCAGCGCTCCGTGCGAAGGTCGAGGAGGAGTTGGCGGACGTATTTATCTTTGCAATCGAGTTTGCGAATGTCACCGGAATCGACATCGCTGCGATTATTGAGGCGAAGATGAAGCGGAATGCAGAAAAATATCCGATCGAGAAAGCGCGCGGTCGAAGTGTTAAGTATACTGAACTATAAGGGCTTACGGGGTTCGTTTTGCGTTGTTTGAAATTTAATTAAAAAAAACTAAAACTATTTTGAACGTTTACGCCACTGGCCCGTCTATTTCTATATAATCTTTGTTAGATTTTTTATTAGTTTGTTGTTTGTAAAGCGCGTCGTCTCGAAAGGGACGGCGTGTTTTTATGTGATCTGCTAACGCAAATAATAAAGGGTAGGTGTGAGCCTAGGCACGCGTCTCCCGTCATCCTGGAAGATGATTAGAATGAAGTCGGTTGCCGATGGAGATCGGGCGGTGATTGCCCCGCAATTCCATAAGCAAGTCGACGAAGCCCCAATTGATCGTTGGAGACTCGGCGCAGCGTTACTATGCCGAGCCTACAGTCCAAGCTCAGCCTTGACGGCAGGCGCTTGATTAAGCGCGGCTTTGAATTCGCCGATGTCGAAGTCGGCGACGACGAATTGGCCGTGCACAAAGGTGGGGGTTTTGGTTTGGTTGCTGTGCTTCACCATTTGCTCCATGAAGGCTTTGTTGCTGCGCACTTCGCGGGTTTCGAGGCGAACGTTGTTAGCGCTGAAGAAGCTAAGGGCTTCTGTGCACCATGGGCAGCCGGACTTTATGTAAAGGATGGGTGTGTTCATTACGATGGACGTTAAACTGAAAGGGTGGAGTAGTGCTACTATAAAAGTTGTAGGTGAGTCCCCGATCTTACGGTTGAGGCCATGCATTGCTTTGCGTCAGTTCTGTGAGGGCTTCCGTCGTGAGAGAGAGGGGGGTGTTTTTGCCGCAAAAGAAGCCTCGGCGTGTGCACGCCGAGGCTTGATGGAATGCTGTGGATCGTCGCCAGATTAGAGGCGGCGGATCTTGAAAATATGCGCGGGGCGCACGTGTGGGTTAATCTTGATGAAATTGCGCGAACCTTGCCAGGTATATTCGGCTTCATAGGGATCATAGAGGTCGCGTACGGTAAAGCCGTCGTATTCACCAAGACCAAGATGGTCGAGCGGCAGATTAATAAAGCCGCTTTGCGTGTTTTCCCAGTCCATATTAACGACGACCAGAATTTGATCCGAGCAATCGTAGGTCTGCTTGAGATAGCAGAGGAAGTGTGAGTTGTCGGAGTCGGCAAAGAACAGATTGAAGGTGCGCTGTAGCGCGGGGTGGTTATTGCGGATCGCATTGATGCGGGCGATTTCTCCCTTGAGATTGCCTTGCTGATCCCAGTCCCACTGCTTGAGCTCGTATTTCTCGCTGTGGTTGTATTCCTCTTTGCCGGGATAAGGCTCAAAGTCCATCAACTCATAAGCGGGCCCGTAGATGCCGATATTGGATGAAAGCGTCGCTGCGAGTACGTAGCGGCCTAAATAAGCGGCGCGGCTGTTGACCTGTAAGTCGTCGTGAAGGATGTCGGGTGTATTGGGCCAGAAGTTGGGCCAGAAGTAATCCTTGGTCTCTGAGGTAGTGAGTTCGGTGAGGTACTCACGCAGTTCAGAAGGTGTGTTGCGCCAGGTGAAGTAAGTGTAGCCGTGGGTAAAGCCCACTTTGGCTAAATTGTATTTACGCTTCGGGCGTGTGAAGGCCTCCGCGAGAAAAATGACTTCGGGGTGCGCGGTTTTGATCTCTAGAATACACCAGTTCCAAAATGAGAAGGATTTGGTGTGCGGGTTGTCGACGCGGAAGACTTTGACGCCTGCCTCAATCCAGTAATCAAATACGGACTTCAGTTCCAACCAAAGGTTTTCCCAGTCATCGCTCTCAAAGTTGATCGGCACAATGTCCTGGTATTTCTTGGGTGGGTTCTCTGCGTATTGGCAGGTGCCATCGGGGCGCCATTTAAACCATTGCGGGTGCTCTTTGACCCACGGGTGCTCGGGAGAGCATTGAAAAGCGATGTCCATCGCGACCTCGATTTCGTAGTCCGCGGCGGCAGCGATAAATGATTTGAAATCATCTAGACTGCCGAGTTCGGCCAAGATGTCTTTGTGCCCGCCAGAGTGTGCGCCGATTGCCCAAGGACTGCCGACGTCGCTGTCTGATGGAGTGAGGGAATTGTTCTTGCCCTTGCGGAAGGCATGGCCGATCGGATGGATTGGCGGAAAGTAGACGATATTAAAGCCCATGCGGGCGATTTCGTGCAAGCGACTTTTCGCGTCTTCGAAGGTGCCGTGGGTTTCGGCATCTGGTCCGCACGAGCGCGGAAAGTATTCATACCAGGTGCTAAAAGCAGCTAGCTTACGCTCGACCATGAGCAGGTGGATCGGCGACTGCGTGGCAAGTTTGGCGTCGAAGCAACGGGAGACGAGACCGCGCAGTTCTTCGCTGTGCGCGTCGTCGATGCGTTCGCGGTCGATACGATTAGAATCTTTGAGAGTATTCCCAAATTTTTTAAGACGGACCTTGTCGTCGCCCTTCGCGCGTTTGGCGGCTTCAAGAACGATGTCGCCGCCAATAGCTAGCTCGACGTCGGCTGATTGGCCGTCCTCTAGCTTTCGGGCGAAGCCGTGTCGCCATGAGCCGAAGTGATCGACGGCAGATATAACGCAATATTCATACAGCCCGATTTCCCATGGTTGAAAATTGTAAGTCCACTCGTCGTTGCCGGCTTCGTGCATCGAATTTTTGATCCATTCTTTCGCGCCTTTACGGCGATGGCAGAAATCAACAGTAATAATGTCGTGACTATCGGTAAAAGCGTGAACTCGGAACTCTTGAGCGTCGCCGATGACGCGTTTGAGTGGATATTTTTCTGCCTCGAGTGCAGGGCTTAGAGTATCGATAATAACGCGATTGCGGCCGTTGAACTTTTTAAGCGAACTCATTATAAGATGAAAAAGTATGAAGGTAAGAAGGTGAAATGTTAGCTAGCGCGGACGCTATTTCTGTTGAATCAGGCCTTGGTAGAGGGCCTGAGTTTGCTGGGCGATGGAGCTCCAGCTAAAGTGTTCGATCGCGCGTTGGCGGCCAGCCTTAGCGAATGCGTCGCGGCGTTCTGGATTTTCCATCAGTCGATTGACCTGATGGGCAAGGTCCTTGGCGAAGGCTTCTGGATTGAGTGGACTGAAGGGGCTTTCATGACTCTGTGCGAGTGGCACGAGGTAACCGGTCTCATCATGCACGACGACTTCAGGGATGCCGCCGACGGCAGAGCCGACGACGGGTGTTTCGCAAGCCATGGCTTCGAGATTAATAATACCGAAAGGCTCGTAAACGGACGGGCAACAGAAAACGGACGCGCCGGAGTAGAGTTTGATGACGGTTGGCTTGTCGACCATGTCGTCGATCCAAAAAATGCCGTCGCGCTCTTGCTTGGCGGCTTCGACAGCGGCCAGCATTTCCGCGGCAATTTCGGGGGTGTCGGGTGCGCCGGCACAGAGCACGATTTGGTAGCCAGGGTGCATGTGCTTGATCGCATCGACGAGATGAATGATGCCCTTTTGGCGGGTGATGCGACCGACGAACAGCACGTAGGGCTGGTCTTTATCGATACCGAAACGGTCGAGGGCCTCTGTGGCATCTTGCTTGTAGAATTCGTCGGGGTCTATGCCATTGTAGATGATGTGTAGTTTGGCGGGATCGACATTGAAGTGCTGCATCACGTCGGCCTTGGTCCCCTCAGATACGCAGATCACCGCGTCGGCCATTTCGATTGCGGTTTTTTCGACCCAGCTGCTGCAGTCATAGCCGCCGCCGAGCTGTTCGCGTTTCCACGGGCGCAGCGGCTCTAAAGAGTGTGCGGTCACGACGAGCGGAATGCCGTAGTTGAGCTTCGAGAGGATGCCGGCCATATGCGTATACCAAGTGTGGCAGTGTACGATATCGGCATCGTTGCCATTGGTGTTGAAATCGAGGCCTTGCTGTAGGCAGGCGAACACGCTTTGCAATTTCTCCGGGCAGGTGTAGCCGCTCTTGTCAACTTGGTAGCCGCAGGCGGTCAACGTAGGATGTTTGATGTCTTGATCGCCGAAGCAACGCACATCGACGTTCATTAACTTAGCGAGTTCGCGGGTCAGATAGTCTACGTGAACGCCCGCGCCGCCGTAAATGTTGGGAGGGAATTCGTTAGTATATATAAGAGACTTCATAAGGCGTCAGTAAAGGTGTCGTTATGCTTGAAGGGGGCAATTCTAATCTCTTGCTTGGCGCGTTGCGTGCCGTCACCTCAGTTAAAGTCCGGTGTTTTTCCGCGAATTGCGCAGCGAGTCTCTTCGCCCCTCTTTCGCAATTGCCATTGTGATATAGGCATTGCTACCTGTTATATTGGATGATCGTTCGGGTGCTGACTCTGCGGGGACACACCAGAATAGCGATTGCACTGTCAGGGGGTCGTGGACGCAGTGTATTTGCGTGTCTTCATAGAGAGTTCCGCCGAGGTGGCGCTCAGGTGGCTAGTTCTCGCTGTCGCTGATCCCGAGATTGTGCCGGACTTCGGGAAACTCGTTGAGTTCGGCGAGGAATTCATCTACCGAAAAGTCTGCTACAATAAAGTCGCCATATTCAAAGGTGGGAACCTTCGTTTGCCCGCTAATAGAGACCATCGCGTCCATATCTTTTGCATTTTCGTACACATCGCGCAGGTGGAGATCGACGCCCTGTGAGTTAAAGAAGGAGAGTGCTTGCTGGCACCATGGGCAGCCAGCTTTAAGGTAGAGAATAGGCTTTGGTATACGATTCATAACTAGTTTAAATATTAAGCATTTAAGGGCCCCTGACAACGTGAATTACGACTTTTAGTAACTTTAATGGTACACTATTGCTTTGGTGTTCGGATCTCTATATATGAGTACTGATATTGGAGATATTCTTGGCCGATTTAATGGGAAATAGGTAGTGGGTGAATTACGCTGCGATCGGCATATCTGCAAAGAAGATGCGCCGAAGTGCTTCTTTTCGTTGCAATTCGGTGTCGGTGAAATTTACTGCTCCGCTTTGCTATGAAAATTCTAGTCGCAGACCGTATCTCTCCCATTGGTGTTGATTTGTTCAAATCTGAAGAAGGTTTTGAAGTAATCGAGGCTTATGGCTCCACTCCTGAGCAGCTCCTTGAAATCGTTAAGGACGTTGATGCAATAGCATTGCGTTCCGACACGCGAGTGACTGCTGAGGTTATCGCGGCTGCGCCGAAGCTTAAAGTTGTCGGTCGTGCCGGTGTCGGCGTCGACAATATCGACATTGAAGCGGCCACTGACGCGGGCGTGATTGTAATGAATACGCCGACGGGTAACACGCTGGCCACTGCGGAGCTTACGTTCACGCACATGCTCGCTGGTACGCGTCCGATTGTGCAAGCGTCTGCTAGTATGACGGCGGGTCGCTGGGATCGTAAACTTTACACTGGTTCTGAGCTTAATGGTAAGACGCTCGGCGTACTCGGAATGGGGCGCATCGGCGCCGAAGTCGCTAAGCGCGCACAGGCCTTTAATATGACCGTTTTGGGCTATGATCCTTATTTGACGGAGTCCCGTGCCAAGGCGCTCGGCGTGACACTTTCGACACTCGACGAAGTGATTGAAAATGCCGACTATATCACGACTCACATGCCGCTCACAGCGGATACCAAGCACATGCTGAATGCGGATGCATTTAGCCGCATGAAAGATGGCGTTCGCGTCTTCAATTGCGCACGTGGTGGCATCATTGACGAGGCAGCGCTGATCGAAGCATTGAATTCGGGTAAAGTGGCAGCTGCTGGTCTTGACGTTTATGAAGACGAGCCACCAGCCGCAGATAGCCCACTCCGCCAAATCGACAATTTAGTGCTCACGCCGCACCTTGGCGCTTCCACTCAGGAAGCGCAGGAGAACGTCGGCATTGACGTGGCCAAGCAAATGATCGAAGCCCTCAAGGGTGAGATGGTGCGCAATGCGCTTAATATGCCATCACTCGACCCGAAGGCACTGAAGCAGATCGCGCCTTACCTGACGCTTGGTGAGAAGCTCGGCACATTTTCACAGCAGCTCGCGCCCGAGGGCGTCGAGAAAATCACGATCCGCTACTTCGGTAAGATCACTGAGCTCGACACTTTGCCACTCAGCTACGCGATTCAACGCGGCTACTTGCGCGAGATTTCCGATAACGTCAACGATGTCAACGCGCCGAAGAAAATTGAGCGCCTTGGTATCGAGACCGAGCAAGTGAAGAGCTCTGCGCATGCGGAGTTTACAGAACTCGTCGAAGTTCAAGTTACCAGTAAGAGCGGCAAGACGCGTACGATTGGCGGAACATTGGTTGGTAAAAACCAAAGTCCACGCATCGTCACGATCGACGGTCACAGCGTCGAGGTCAGTACTGATGCGACACTACTCGTTTTGAAGAACAAAGACGTTCCTGGTATCGTCGGTTTCATTGGGGTCACACTCGGCGAGGACAATGTGAATATCGCCAACATGTCGCTCAGTCGCGATCAAGGCGAGGGCTTTGCAGTCAGCGTCTTTGAGTTGGATAGTGCCCCTTCTGAAGCCGCGGCGAAGAAGATCGCTGAACATACTGCGATCGACAAGTATCGCGTGATTCGTCTTTAGCTAATCCCCTTTAAGCCGTAGAGTGCGCGCCAAGCACAGGGTTGATTCTCTGTTGCTATTGCGCCCTCTGCGGTTTTTTTATGGGGTCTGACTTTCGGGCTTTTGCTGTTAACTTCCAAATACGTGTAGTCCTAGCGTAAAGCCCAAAGCGCAGTTATAGAAGTGTGGGGAACTCGCCCGCGTCAAGCGATAGAGGGCGGGTCGCTCTGGCTCTATGACATTACAAACAAACTATACCTTTTATAAAATATGACTAGTCTCAACATCGCGATCGTTTCCATTGTCGGCTATTTACTCGGCGCCATTAGTTTTGCCGTAATCGTCGCCCGCAGTCAGGGAGTCGATATTTTGAAGTATGGCAGTGGCAATCCTGGCGCCACGAATGTGACGCGGGCGCTTGGATCAAAATATGGTAACAGTGTCTTTGCCTGCGATGCGCTCAAAGGGTTCGTTGCCGCTGGTTGGCCGTTGCTGTGGATGGGCGAGGCAGGCTTACGGCTTGGTATCATTGGGCTAATCGCTTCGATCATTGGGCACAGTTTCTCGATTTTTTTGAAATTTAAAGGCGGCAAGGGTGTCGCCACTACCATGGGTGGATTGGTAGCAATTATGCCGATTGTCTTACTGATCGGGGTGGCTGCTTGGGCTGCGATTTATTTTACTATCCGTATGGTTGCAATTGCCTCGATCTTATTTGCGGTGAGTTTACCAGTCAGTGCTTATTGGCTGCATGGTTCTGGAGATCCCCGTTTGACCCTAGGTATCGTGTTAGGCGTGCTCATCGTGTTGCGCCACCGCTCAAATATTTCCCGCATGCTTCAGGGGACGGAAAATAGCTTCAAAAAATAGGGGGCAGGCGCAAGTAGTTGACGCGCTTAGCAAGTTTATTTTTTATACGTGGTGTGGTATCATTTCGTCTTATTTCTGTTTTCCCCTGTTTTGTTTTTCTATTTCTTTTCGGTGCGTGTACGGATGCTCCGCCGGAACCGAAAGCCGCAGTAAAGCGGGATATTACTGTGGCTAAGGCGGTGCTGAAAACGTCTGGCATCTTACGATTCGAAGGTCTGCCAACTGAGAGAATTAGTGCTACTGAAATCCTGATCGTCTCAGCCTTAAGCGATGCCGCTCGAGAGCGTCTCCTGCGCCAACGCGAGTTGTTTGAAAATAAGATCACTGGGCGCGTTAAAAAGCCAGCAGAAGTGAGTGGCATTGAGGGCATATCACCTATGGATGCGATGCAACTCGAAGCATCTTTGGCGGGGTTGCCCGAGCAATTCCCTCCAATCCGCGTGGAGGATGTCGATTTGGGCAATAATCGGCAACAGAGATACCAGAGCAGTTCGGCGCTTTTTAAGGAGTACCAGTATCTGTTTGCTTCGATTAAATGGAATAATATCGAGCGTGGCTTGGCGTTTATTGCCAACAAAATAACGGCGGATAATCAGGCATTGGTTGTGGGGGTTAACGGTTTAGATGACGAGACGTTTCAGCAGGCTGAGATTACGCTGAGTTGGTTGAAAGCAGTGCAGCAGCACTACAATTCGTATGTCGATTTGGCTCAAGCCTATGTCGATGCGAAGAATCGCTTCCTTCAAGCGCAAGCGGTGGCATCTACCCCAGCAGAACCGACTGATTGGGATGCCTATGTCGCTATGTATGCGAATGCCTTGATCATGGATACTTCGGAGCATCTACTCGGTGCGGCTTTTACCGAAACGGATGGCTCGTTCGAAGTTGAAGGGCATGGCATCGTCATTGTTCGCGTGGAACTGGGCTTGGCCTCGGTCTACTTCGTGCTTGATTCCGATAAAGAAGAGCGAGTGCATATCGAGCAGCTGCAGCAGACCTCCTAGTATCCCATATTCTAAGCGGAATCTGCTTGAGGTGAAGCAGGCGGAAATCTGTTGCGCAGTTGCGACAGGCTATCGTTCTTAGAATGGGCAGAGAGGAATGTCTGTTTCACTCTTGAAACTTATCAGGGCTCATATTGTCTGTATTGTTTCGCGGATGACGGATTGCGCGCATCGAGTAGCTTACGCTCGTTGCGGCACTGTTACTTTTACCTTTATTCTCATTGCCACTTTTCATATGTCTCAAAAACGCATTATTCGTATCGGTCTTCTTGGTTTCGGCGTCGTCGGCCAGGGCGTCTGGAAAAACATCGAGAAGAACCGCCAAGCTCTGGAGTTTCGCCTCGGCGCTCAACTCGATATCACTGAAGTGGTAGTCAAAAATGCATCGAAGCCGCGTGAGGTGGCGGTGCCAGCAGAGTGTTATTCGAGTGATCCGTCGCGCATAGTTGACAATCCCGAGATCGACATCGTTTGCGAGATGATGGGTGGCACCGGTGAGGCGCTCGAGCTAACCCGACGTGCGCTGAAGCAGGGTAAGGTCGTGGTGACTGCGAATAAGGCACTGGTTTGCGAGCATGGCGAAGAGTTGTTCAAAATTGCGAATGAAAATGGCGGGCACTACTTTTACGAAGCATCGGTTGCAGGTGGTATTCCGATCATCAAGACCATCCGCGAGGCGCTGGTGGCAAATCGCTTTAAGTTGATTTTCGGTATCCTCAACGGCACGTCCAACTACATCCTCACACGCATGGAGCGCGAAGGGTTGAGTTTTGAAGCGACGCTCGGCGATGCGCGACAGCTCGGCTATGTTGAGGCCGATGAAGCACTCGACCTCGACGGGATCGATGCAGCTCACAAGGCAGTGATCCTCGCCTACCTCGCGCATGGTAAGTGGGTGAAGCTCGATGAGATTATTTGCGAAGGTATCCGTGAAGTCTCCGGCACAGATATCGAAATCGCTGGCCAGCTTGGCTATAAGATTAAGTTGCTCGCGGTGATTGCGCGCGACTTTGAGGCGAACAAATTGTCCGTGCGCCTGCACCCCGCATTGATCGCGAAGAGCGAGGTAATCGCGGGTGTGGATGAGGTCTATAATGGCGTCAGTGTGACGGGCGATGTGGTCGGCACAACGGTGTTGATTGGTCGTGGTGCTGGGCAGGATGCGACATCTAGCTCTGTGATTAGTGATATCGCCGATGCGGTCTTTATGATTCAAGGTGCGCCGAAGCCAGTGATCTCGGAAGAGGATGAGGAAGTTTACCGTCAGCTTGCAGATGGACTCGAGCTGGCGGTTCCTGCGGATCTCGCCGGGCGCTATTATTTACGCGTTCATGTGAAAGACGAAGAAGGCGTGCTAGCGAAGATTTCAAATATTCTGGCCGCGCACCATATCAGTTTTGCGACGGTTAATCAGAAGGAGTTGGCCGATGGCACGGCTTTAATTATGCTGACCACGCATGAAAGCAACGAGACTGCCGTGGCAGCTGCAAAGGCGGCGCTGACTGCTGAAAGCGTAGTTGTTGCAGCGCCAGTGAGTTTGCGCATCTTCGAGCCCAGTTATTAGTCAGCTGCGGTTGATCAGATGACGGTCGATAAAGACTTACTGTGAATCGCCCAAGGTCGGTGCCTTTCGTTGGGAGGTATTCTCTTTGCCTAATGAAGTCTGGTCTTGAAACTTGCCACACCTAGTATTCGCTTCGGCTCTCTCTTTACTTTCAGATTTTTTAGCTTTTCAAAAAATGGCACTCATCGTTCAAAAATATGGCGGCACATCGGTTGGCGATGTCGATCGCATCAAGAATGTGGCCCGTCGGGTTAAGGAAACACGTGACGCTGGCAACCAAGTCGTCGTCGTCGTTTCCGCTCGCTCGGGGGTGACCAACGATCTGATCGCTCGTGCGAAGGCGCTCAACCCGACACCAGACGAGCGTGAGATGGACATGCTCCTCACCGTCGGTGAACAAGAGACAATCGCTCTAACTGCGATGGCGCTGCATGCCTTAGATGTGCCAGCGGTTTCTCGGACCGGAGCGCAGGCAGGTATTTTGACTGATCCAGAGCACACACGTGCGCGTATTACCAGTATTTCGGGTGGCGATATTCAAGCTCAGCTCGATGCGGGTAAGGTCGTCATCTTGGCTGGCTTTCAAGGTCACTCGGCCGATGGCCAGCTTACCACGCTTGGTCGTGGTGGCTCTGATCTCAGTGCGATTGCGATCACGGCAGCGCTTAACGCCGACCTTTGCCAGATCTGCACAGATGTGGATGGGGTTTACACCGCAGATCCGCGCCTGGTCCCAGATGCGACCAAGCTTGACGAGATCTCCTACGAGGAAATGCTTGAGCTCGCCAGCAGCGGTTCGAAAGTCATGCAAAATCGCGCCGTCGAATTTGCGCAAAAGTTCAATGTCATATTTGAAGTCCGCTCCAGTTTTAACAACAACCCGGGAACTATTGTGAAAGAAGAAGCAGCCTCTATGGAAGACGTCGCCGTGAGCGGTGTCGCACTTGATAAAAACCAGGCAAAGATTGTTGCTAGTGATTTGCCGGATCGTCCCGGCACCGCTGCCAAGCTTTTCAAAGCCTTGGCCGATGCAGATATCAGCGTCGATATGATCGTACAAAATATCGGTCGCGATGGTAAGGCAAACATGACGTTTACTGTGCCGCGTGAGGATATTTACCGAGCCGAAAAGGTCGTGAAGGAATCATTCCCAGACGAAGCCAGCGGCAAATTATTTGAAGCCAACGATATTGCTAAGGTGTCAGTGGTCGGCGTCGGCATGCGCTCGCACTCTGGGGTTGCAGCGCAGCTTTTCGATGCACTGGCTGGTGCGAGTATCAACATTCAGCTGGTCAGCACGTCCGAGATTAAGATCTCGGTGGGCATTGATCCAAAAGACGCTGAAGCAGCGACACGTGTGGTGCATGCCGCATTCGGGTTGGGGCAGTAGTTCAGTCGAAATCGGTTGCCGATTGTACTACAAATGTTGGCGCTGCCTTAATGTAGAGGATCGGCGAGCCGTACTGAGGCAGCCTGTAATTTACCTGTTGATGTAGCGCTAGCACGCCAGCAATACTTGGGGGTGGCAGTTTTGTTATTGTCGATGGAGGCTCGAGTGTCATGGGTGATTGTTCGGGTTCTTATTTGTTATGCAGATTCAGTGGAGCAAATCTTTCTCTTTTGGTCTCGTCGCCGTCGTGGTTGCGATGCTTTGCGTTGCTTGTGGGCAGGCGGAGCAATCAGAGGGTGGCGCCATTGCTGTGTGGAGCACGGTGCAGCCGCAGAAGTATTTTGTGGAGCGGGTCGGTGGAGATATGGTGTCTGCTAAGGTACTGGTCCGTCCTGGACAGAGCCCCGAGATGTATGCCCCGAGTGTAGCGCAGATGGCGCAGTTGGCGCAGGCAGATGTGTACTTTGGTATCGGCATGCCGATCGAGGCGTCCTTGTTTAAGCGGATGCGCTCGTCGATGACGGGTGTGCGTTTGGTGCAAACGGGTGACGAGATTCTGGAGCATCAAGATCATTCGGCGTGCGCGCACGGGCACCACGATCATGGCGAAAACGATCCGCATATTTGGATGGATCCAGTGCGGATGATCGCGGTGGTCGAGCAGATACACGATGTGCTGACCGATGTGCAACCCGATTCAGCGGCGGTGTTCGATCAGAATGCGGATGCGTTGATTGCTGACTTGGTTGAGCTGGATGGCGCGATTCGTGCGCAGTTGGCGCCGTATGCGGGGCGGGCATTTTTTATTAACCACCCTGCGCTGGGGCATTTTGCCGAGCGCTATGGTTTAGTGCAGCTGTCGATCGAGAAATCGGGTGCGTCACCGTCGGCGGGTCGTGTCGCGGAGTTGATTAGTCAGGCGCGTGAGGCGCAGGTCGGTGCGATTTTCACGCAGCCTGAGTTCGGGCGCACGACGGCGACGATTTTAGCGGATGCGCTGGATCTCGATGTGGTGGAGTTGAATGTATTGCCTGCTGACTATATAATTGGGATGACAATAATCACGGATGCATTGGAGGAGGGCTTTGCGCGATGAGTGATTGTGGTGCGCATATGAACTGTGACTGTGAGTCGCATTCGGGAGAGCCGGTGATCTGCTTTGAGGGTGTTTCTTTCAGCTACAGCCGCTCGCTGGTGGTCGAGGATGCCGACTTTGATATATATAAGGGGGAGTCGGTCTGTGTGGTCGGGCCGAATGGGGGAGGGAAGTCGACCCTGTTGAAGCTGATGTTGGGGCTGTTGCAGCCTGATAAGGGCAGGGTGCACTTACTAGGCGATACCCCGAAGCGCTCGCGTTCGCGGGTGGGGTATGTGCCGCAGCAAATTGATTTTGACCCGCTGTTTCCGGTGTCGGTGTTGGATGTGGTGCTGATGGGACGATTGACGCGGAGCACTTTTGGATTTGCTAACGGCAGAGATAGGTCCCGAGCGCTGGATGCGCTAGAACAGATGGGCTTAGCGGATCGAGCGCACGACTCGTTTGCGGCACTATCGGGAGGGCAACGCCAGGCAGTCTTGATCGCGCGGGCGTTGGCAGCGGAAGTGGATGTATTATTATTGGATGAGCCGACGGCGCACGTCGATGTGGCTGCGGAGGAACGCTTGTTGAAGAGCTTAAAGGCGCTGAAGGAGGATTTGACGCTGGTGACGGTGTCGCATGATTTGGCCTTTGTGTCGCGTTCGGTACCGAAGGTAGTCTGCGTGAATCGTTGCGTGCATGTGCACCCGACGACTGAGTTGACGGATGATCGCATACGGCAACTTTACGGGTTTGAGGTGCGCATGGTACAGCATGATCATGAGCATCTGGATAGTCATGGGGGGCATCATCATGGGTGAGTTCTTTAAAGCATTGTGGGACCCCGATTTGGCCTTCTTACGCTATGCACTATTTTTGGGGCTAATTGGAAGCATCCCGCTCGGCGCGGTGGGCACCTTTGTGGTGGCGCGGCGTATAAGTTATCTGGCGGCGGCGATTGCGCACTCGGCGCTGGGTGGCATCGGTGTGGCGCTGTATTGCAGGGCTGTGTTTGGCTGGGAGTGGTTGCACCCACTGCTGGGTGCGCTGCTCGTGGCACTGATCGCTGCGGGCTTGATTGGCTGGGTGTCGTTGCGATCGCGGCAGCGGGAGGATGCGTTGATTGGTTCTATTTGGGTGACGGGGATGGCGGTTGGACTGTTATTTATAGCGCGGACGCCAGGCTATGTGGATCCTATGGCGTATTTCTTTGGTGATATTTTACTAGTGACGACTGCGGATCTTTGGATCGCAGGCGGCGTGGGTACCTTGGTTCTGGGGATTCTGGCGATTTGGCACCGGCAGATCATTGCGGTGTGTTTTGACGCCGAGTATGCTTCGCTTCGAGGGGTGCGTGCGGATTGGGTCTATGTGTTGCTGTTGATGCTGACGGCGCTGACGGTGGTAATTATGGTCTCGTTTGTGGGGATTGTCCTTGTGATCGCATTGCTGACGCTGCCGCCAGCGATTGCAGCAATTGGAGCGCGAAGCCTATGGCGCATGCTATTCGTGGCGATCGTGCTCAATATTGCCTTCGTTTTTATCGGCTTGGGCCTGAGCTTTTCGCTGGATCTGCCGAGTGGGCCGTCGGTAATTCTGATCGCGGCGATGACCTATCTACTGGCGAACGGCTTTTTGCGGCTTTTCAGTGGGCGAAATGCCTGTAAATGAGGGGTTTAAAAGTAGTGCCGTTTTTTTTGAATTAAGTGTTGACGGGTCTAGTAGTGGACAGCATTTTCGCGGACTTTCGTTTTCCACGCTGTCCGTGTGGGAGATGGAATAGCTCTTTTCATTGTCTTTGCTAGTGCGCCCTTGTAGCTCAGTGGTAGAGCGCATCCTTGGTAAGGATGAGGTCGGCGGTTCGATTCCGCTCGAGGGCTCCAGTATAAATCTAATCACAATCTCTTAACACTAAATCACATCAATCATGGCTAAGGAAACATTCGAAAGAACTAAACCACACGTCAACGTCGGCACTATTGGCCACATTGACCACGGTAAAACAACTACAACGACTGCGATTCTCAAGGTTCAAGCAGACAAGGGCCTTGCTGAGTTCAAGTCCTATGCAGATATCGCAAAAGGCGGCACTGTTCGTGACGCGACTAAGACTGTGACGATTGCTGTTGCACACGTTGAATACGAAACAGAAAAGCGTCACTACGCACACGTTGACTGCCCAGGTCACGCTGACTTCGTTAAGAATATGATCACAGGTGCTGCCCAAATGGACGGCGCAATCTTGGTTGTTTCCGCTTCTGATGGCCCGATGCCACAGACTCGCGAGCACATCCTACTTGCTCAGCAGATTGGTGTTCCTACTATTGTGGTATGGCTTAATAAGGTCGACCTGCTTGACGACGAAGAGCTTCTTGAGCTCGTTGAGATGGAAGTACGCGATCTCCTTTCTAAGTACGACTACCCTGGTGATGATATCACAATCGTGCGTGGTTCTGCGACTGCAGCTCTTGAAGGTAAGCCTGGTGGCGCGGAAGCGATCACTGCGCTCATGGATGCGATCGACAATGATGTCGCTGAACCTCTTCGTGAAACTGACAAGCCACTCCTTATGTCCGTTGAAGACGTTTTCTCGATCACAGGTCGTGGAACAGTTGCAACAGGTCGTATCGAGCGTGGTATTGTTAAAGTTGGCGAAGAAATCGAAATCGTTGGTCTTGGTGATACAATGAAGACTACTGTAACAGGTGTTGAAATGTTCCGTAAGCAACTCGATCAAGGTCAAGCCGGCGACAATGTTGGTATCCTTCTTCGTGGTGTCGATAAAGAATCTATCGAGCGTGGTCACGTGATCGCTAAGCCCGGTTCAATTACTCCGCACACGACTGGTCTGGCTGAGCTTTATGTGCTGACTAAGGAAGAAGGCGGTCGTCACACACCATTCTTCGACGGCTACCGTCCGCAGTTCTTCTTCGGCACAGCCGATGTGACTGGTATCATCAAGTGCCCAGAGGGTGTTGAGATGGTCATGCCTGGTGATAACCTTACCGTTACTATTGATCTCGGTAAGAAGATTGCGATGGAAGTGGGTCAACGTTTCGCGATTCGCGAAGGTGGCCGTACCATCGGTGCCGGACGTGTGACTGAGGTTATTAAATAACCTCAGCCCAGACCGATTCCAGTTTTTGCCGAGGGCTCTAAAAGGGCTCTCGGCTTTACTGTCTTAAATAGCACTATAGTTGAATAACCACAGGAGAGTAGTTCAATTGGTAGAGCAACGGTCTCCAAAACCGTAAGTTGTGGGTTCAAGTCCCTCCTCTCCTGCCATTTTTACATCAAATGAAAAATCCATTCACAAGCATCCGTCTTTTTTATAAGGAGACGATGACCGAGCTCAAAAAAGCCACTTGGCCGACCAAGACTGAATTACGAGATTCGACAATCGTTGTTCTTATCGCGACTGCAATTCTTGGCTCTTTTATCGCGCTAACCGACTTTTCGCTGATGAATGGTGTCGATCTGCTAACCTCTTGGGTTCAGTAGTACGTCGCCAAATCAATATCGATTTCAGGCACTTTTAAATTTTTAAGATCCAGACGTAAATATGTCTAATTCATTTTCAGGCCCCAATTGGTTCGCTGTTCAAACTCTCTCTAATCAAGAGGGCAAGGCTAAGAAATACCTCGATAAGTTCATCGCGGTCGAAGAGATGGAGGACTACGTCTTTGAAGTACTCATGCCTACCGAGACCGTTTCGGAAGTAAAGAGCGGCAAGAAAAAGACAATTACGCGTAAATTCTACCCAGGCTATATTTTCGTTAATATGCGCCTGTATGATGATGACGGCAATTTATTGCAAAAGCCTTGGTATTTCGTCCGCGAAGGCCATGGCATCATTAATTTTGTTGGTGGTGACCGCCCGAATCCTCTCAAGCAGAGCGAGATCGACCGCATTATCAATCAAGTCCAGGAAGCCGAAGGCAAAGAAAAGCCTAAGATCGAATACGAGATCGGTGAAATGGTTAAAGTCAACGATGGTCCATTCATGAACCTAGTTGGCAAAATCGAGGAAATCGACCCAGATAAGGGTAAATTAAAGGTTTCCGTATCTATTTTCGGGCGATTCACGCCTGTTGAACTTGAATACTGGCAAGTCCAGAGAACAGAAGAAAGCTAAACAGCCATGTCTAAAAAAGTAATAGGACAAATTCGCTTACAACTGCCAGCAGGTGCAGCTAACCCAGCCCCTCCGGTTGGTCCAGCTCTCGGTGCGCAGGGTGTAAACATCATGGGGTTCTGTAAGGAGTATAACGCGAAGACTAAAGACCAGGCGGGCATGATCCTACCTGTTGTCATCACAGTCTACGCCGATCGCTCCTTCAGTTTCATCCTGAAATCTCCACCAGCAGCTGTCCTGCTTAAGAAGGCTGCCGGTATCGCAAAGGGATCAGGTGTGCCGAATCGCGACAAAGTCGGGACCGTCACGCGCAAGCAAATCCTCGAAATCATTGAGATCAAAAAGAACGATCTGAATGCAACCGATGAGGACGCAGCTTTCAAGATCATCGCGGGCACTGCTCGTTCGATGGGACTAGAGGTCGCGGGATAATTTTTAACCACTAAATACAACTACTATGGCCACCCAGCAAATAAAGGGAAGCAAGCGCTATCGCCAATCAGCCGAAATGGTTGACTTGGAGAAGACCTATCCGGTCGCAGAAGCGTCTGCGTTACTAAACAAACTACCGAAGGCAAAGTTCGACGAAACTGTTGAGCTTTACGCAAATCTTACGGTCGATCCTCGTAAGAGTGATCAAATGGTGCGCGGCACTCTTCAGCTTCCTCACGGTAGCGGCAAGACTGTTCGCGTTATCGTGTTCACCGAAAATCCTGATGAAGCTATTGCCGCGGGCGCAGACGAAGCCGGCTTCGATGATCTTATCGAGAAGGTAATCGGTGGATGGACAGACTTCGATGTCGCTATCTCCACAACCAGTGCGATGAAGAGTGTCCGTAAGGTTGCTCGTGTGCTTGGACCTCGTGGCCTTATGCCGAATCCAAAGTCCGGCACTGTGACTGACGACGTTGCGGAAGGCATCAAGCTAGTGAAAGCTGGCCGCGTTGAATTCAAGATGGATAAGACTGCAAATGTCGCCATCGTCGTGGGCAAGCGCTCCTTCACACCAGAGCAAATCGTGGACAATGCAGAGGCGGCTATCAATGCCCTCAATGACGCACGTCCTCAAGGCGCCACTGGCAAGTTCATCAAGTCGCTCGCATTGAGCTCGACTATGAGCCCCGGGATCAGCGTTGACGCTGCATCTTTTAACAAGAGCTAAGGGAGACTGACATCATATGAGACCAGAAAAGCAATATCTCGTTGAAGAGGTGAACCAACACCTCGACAAGTCCGAATACGTTTACCTCGCTAATTACGAGCGTATTACCGTGGAAGAAATCGCAGAACTGCGTGCCTCTCTTGCAGAGCACAACGCTGAGTTCCACGTTGTTAAAAACAGCATTTTCGGTGTCGCAGCGGCCGCCAAGGCACTCCCTGATCTCAGTGAGCACTTGACTGGTCAAACTGCGATCATCGTCGGTGGTGAAAACCCATCCGGAGTCGCTAAAGTAATTGGTGCATTCTTCAAGAAAAAGGAAAAGATCGACGTCAAAGCCGGTATCCTTAACGAGAAGGCACTCACCAAGGAAGAGATCGCAGTATTGGCGAAACTTCCAGGACTCGAATCGCTCCGGGCTCAACTCCTCGGACTTCTTACGCAGCCTGCGACCGGATTCGTCCGCGTGCTCAACGCTGTTCCGCAAAGTCTACTCTTCACTCTTCAAGCGAAGGCCAATAAAGACGGCGAGTAGTCTACAAAATAATTTCTGGTCGTCCAGCCTTGGTTGGGCGGCCTAAAAATAACCAAAATAATCCGGTTAGGAGGATTTCCCCTCTTAAATATCCCAACACTTGGGATGCTAACCAATTGAAAGGTATAACATCATGGCAGATATCACAAAAGAACAAGTAATCGATTTCCTCTCAGCACAAACAGTGCTTGAAGTGGCAGATCTCGTTAAAGCACTCGAAGAGAAGTGGGGCGTAAGCGCTGCTGCTCCTGTCGCTGTTGCCGCTGCTGGCGGTGCTGCTGCTACAGCAGAAGCTTCTGAAGAAAAAGACGAATTTGACGTCATCTTCGTAGCTCCTGGCGACAACAAGATCGCTTCCATTAAGGAAGTCCGCGCAATCACAGGCCTCGGTCTGAAGGAAGCTAAGGACCTCGTTGAAGGTGCACCTAAGCCTGTTAAGGAAGGTGCAACTAAGGACGAAGCAGCAGAGATCAAGAAGAAGCTCGAAGCTGCAGGCGCTAAGGTCGAATTAAAGTAATCGGATACCCATTCCAGCTTATATTTAATAGCCCACATTTTTCACAGTTAGGTGAGCTCATCCAAATCGGGTGAGCCTCGCCTAACTGTTTTTGTCTTTTAGCCGCCCCTAGGTCGGCACATGTTAGTCTCACACTCTTTTTAACCGTCATCGGACATCCGCACTATGTCAAAACGCATTAATTTCGGTAAGCTCAAGGAAGTTATTCAGCCACCCAATCTGATTGAAAATCAGATCGATTCCTTCACGGAATTCCTTCAAATGGATCTGGCTCCTACGCAACGTAAACAAGTGGGCCTCGAAGCCGTATTTTCCGAGGTGTTTCCCATTGAGAGTTATGACAGTCGCTGCCATCTCGAATATGTCAGCTATACTGCGACACCGCCTCGCGAAACGGAGATCGAAGCGATCCGCGAGGGTGTTACTTACTCTGTCTCATTGTATGTGAAGCTTCGCCTCCGCGAAGAAGACCACATCAAGGACGAAGAGATCTACATGGGTGAATTGCCGATGATCTCCGAGCGTGGCTCTTTCATCATTAACGGCGCCGAGCGCGTTATTGTTAGCCAGCTCCACCGTTCGCCTGGTATCGCATTCGAAGAGAGCGTACACACCAGCGGCAAGGTTCTGCATGCCTTCCGTATTATCCCAGACCGTGGCACCTGGCTCGAAGTACAGTTCGATCAAAACGATCTTTTGTATGTTTACCTCGACCGTCGTCGTCGCCGTCGTAAGTTCCTGCTCACCACGTTGCTGCGTGCGATGGGTTACAGTTCTGATGCAGACATTCTAAATCTTTTCTACGAGTTGGATGAGATCACAGTCGCTGAAGCGTTGAAGCGCGACTCTGTTTCCAACCTAGTGCTCACTGAAGACATCGTTGATGCGGATAAGGGCGTTGTGCTTGCACGTGCGTTTGAACCGCTCACTAAGACGATCGTTCGCTCATTCCAGAAGGCTGGGTTGAAGAAGGTCACTACGATCGACACGACTGTTGACGATGGTGCCATCATCCGCTGCCTCAAGAAGGACCCCACTCAAAACGAAGAAGAAGCGCTTAAGGATATCTACAAGCGACTTCGCCCGGGTGAGCCCCCCACAACTGCAAATGCCAAGGCATTGCTCAAGCGCCTCTTTCAAGATCCACGTCGTTATGACTTAGGTCGCGTGGGTCGTTACAAGCTCAATCAGAAGCTTGCGATGGACACCGATTTGGACTTCCGGGTGATTAGCGCTGAAGACGTAGTTGAAGCGACTAAATATCTCACGCGTCTCAAGCGCGGTGACGGAATGCTCGATGACATTGACCACTTGGGTAGTCGTCGTGTGCGCACCGTGGGAGAGCTTCTTGCTAACCAATGTCGTGTCGGCTTGGCTCGCACAGAGCGTCTGGTTAAAGAGCGTATGACACTTTATGATCAAAGTGTTGATTCGATCTCTCCGCAAAAGCTGATCAATCCGAAGGCTTTGAGCACTGTTATCCGCGACTTCTTTGCGCGCAGTCAGCTCTCTCAGTTCATGGACCAAATTAACCCGCTTGCTGAGCTCACACACAAACGTCGTCTGTCCGCTCTTGGGCCCGGTGGTTTGAATCGTGAACGTGCTGGTTTCGAAGTGCGTGACGTTCACCCGTCTCACTATGGTCGTATCTGCCCAATTGAAACTCCGGAAGGGCCGAACATCGGTCTGATTAACTCACTGTCACTTTACTCCACCATCAATGAATTTGGGTTCATTGAAACTCCATACCGTAAGGTTGTGAAGGGTCACGTAACTGATGAGGTCGAATACTTGAACGCCGACCAAGAAGAGCCGCACATGATTGCGCAGGCGAATTCTGAACTCGACGACAAGAGCAATCTTATTGGCCGCGTCACATGCCGTAAGCGCGATGAGGTGCTTGAAGTGGATGGTAAAGATGTGAACTACATGGACGTGTCTCCAAAGCAGCTGATCTCGGTTGCTGCGGGTATCATTCCATTCCTTGAGCACGATGATGCGAATCGCGCGCTGATGGGGTCGAATATGCAACGTCAAGGTGTGCCACTGCTTCAATCGGAGGCGCCATTTGTTGGCACCGGGATTGAAAGCCGTGTTGCGATCGACTCGAAGACAGTCGAAATCGCAGACATCGACGGAATTATTGCTTCAGTTGACGCCAACCACATCGTGCTGACTTCGGATGGTGAAATTCCGAAAATGAAGGAGTTGGTTACAGATGCGAAGAAAGACATCTTCGTCTACAACCTCCGTAAGTTCATGCGCTCGAATGCCGGCACTTGCTTCAATCAGAAGCCAATTGTCGCCAAAGGCCAACCTGTTAAGAAAGGCGACGTGATCGCGGACGGTGCGTCCACTGATAACGGTGAGCTTGCAATCGGTCGTAACATTCTCGTGGCGTTCATGCCGTGGAATGGTTATAACTTCGAAGATGCGATTCTTATCTCCGAGAAGATCGTTAAGGACGACATCTTCACCTCGATCCACGTGGACGAGTTTGAAGTAACTGCCCGTGATACGAAGCTTGGACCTGAAGAAATCACACGCGATATTCCGAATGTGGGTGAAGAGGCTCTTAAGGACCTCAACCACGATGGTGTCATTCGTGTCGGTGCGGAAGTGAAGCCTGGCGATATTCTCGTCGGTAAGATCACTCCAAAATCTGAAACTGAGCTCGCTCCGGAAGAAAAACTGCTTCGCGCGATTTTCGGTGAGAAGGCGGCTGACGTGAAGGATTCTTCGCTTGTGGTGCCATCAGGCGTTCGCGGTATCATCATGGACGTAAAGGTTTCGGCCCGTGTCGATGGTGAGCCAGAAGAGCTTTCCGCTTCCGATCGTCGTCGTCAGATTAAGAAGATCAACGAAGAGTACCGCTCACAGAGTGATAAGCTTCGTGAAGATCTTACTGAAGCGCTGTCTAACATTCTGTTGGGGGAAAAGATCCCACTAGATGTGAAGAATGGCGACACAGACGAAATCATCATCCCTGCAAATCGTAAGATCACGAAGACATTGCTTCGTCGCCTTGCAGCCGTCTCCAAGCATATCGAGATCGATCCTTCACCGGTGAAGATCAAGATCATGGAGATTGTCAGCAACTACCAAGGTAAGTTCGACGAACTAGACTACGACCGTGAGCGTAAGATCACAGGTGTAGAGTCTGGTGAAGATGCAGATCAAGGCGTTGTTAAGAGTGTTAAGGTCTACATCGCTAAGAAATGTAAGATGCAGGTCGGCGATAAGATGGCTGGTCGTCACGGTAATAAAGGTGTTGTCGCTAAGGTTGTTCCTGAAGAAGACATGCCGCACCTGCCAGACGGCACCCCAGTTGAGATTTGCTTGAATCCACTGGGTGTTCCTTCTCGAATGAATGTTGGACAGGTCCTAGAGACTCACCTCGGTTGGGCTTGTAATAAGCTCGGCATCAAGGTGGCGACTCCAGTGTTCGATGGTATTAGTGAATCACGTGTCCGTGAGTATCTCGATGAAGCAGGCCTACCGACGACTGGTAAGAGTGTTCTCTTCGATGGTCAGTCCGGTGAGCCACTCGCACAAGAGGTTGTGGTTGGATACATGTATATGTTGAAGCTCAATCACCTTGTGTCATCCAAGATCCACGCTCGTGCGGTTGGTCCTTACTCCCTCATTACCCAGCAACCGCTCGGTGGTAAGGCACAGTATGGTGGTCAGCGTTTCGGGGAGATGGAAGTTTGGGCACTTGAGGCCTATGGCGCTGCATACACATTGCAGGAGCTCCTCACTGTTAAATCCGATGATGTTGCAGGTCGAACACGCATCTATGAATCACTCGTTAAAGGTGACAATAGCTTGCATGCCGGCACGCCTCAATCGTTCAACGTTTTGATGAAGGAAATTCAGAGTCTCTGTCTTGACGTTCGTCTCAGCTCCGACGGTAAGTTCACATCGAGCACTGTGCTTGATGCGTCCTGCTAAGAGTATCGTTTAAACGCAAATTTCAAAAAAGGTTTTTATTAATGAGCACTGAAGTAGCACGCGACATTCTTGGCTATGAAGCCACCAAGTCCTTTGATCAAGTCGGCATCTCTGTCGCTTCCCCCGAGGCCATTCGTGAATGGTCCCGCGGTGAGGTGAAGAATCCCGAGACGATTAATTACCGCACATTCAAACCGGAGCCAGGTGGTCTTTTCTGCCAGCGTATCTTCGGCCCCGTGCGTGACTACGAGTGCGCTTGTGGTAAATACAAGCGTATCAAATATAAGGGTGTGATCTGCGACCGTTGTGGTGTCGAAGTGACCGTGTCTCGCGTTCGGCGCGATCGCATGGGACATATCGAACTCGCCGTTCCTGTCTCTCACATCTGGTTCTTGAAGAGTATGCCGAGTCGTCTCGGCCTGTTGCTCGACATCACTGCGCGTAATCTTGAGCGAGTCATCTATTACGAGAACTATCTCGTGATCGATCCGGGCAAAACTCCACTAGAAGAGCGTCAGCTTCTTACCGAGCAGGAGTATCTCCAAGCTCAAGACGAGTATGGTGACGATTCTTTTGTTGCCCGTATGGGTGCGGCTGGTGTTCGCGATGCCCTCGCACGCGTTGAGCTAGAGTCGACAGTAGCAGAGCTTCATGAGCAAATGCACGCGACTCGTTCGAAGCAGATCAAAAAGAAGCTCTCCAAGCGTTTGAAGACCATTCAAGGTTTCATGGAGTCCGGCACTCGTCCAGAGTGGATGGTCCTCGAAGTCCTTCCGGTCATTCCACCAGATCTTCGTCCGTTGGTGCCGCTTGAAGGTGGCCGTTTCGCGACATCCGATTTGAACGACCTTTACCGTCGTGTGATCAACCGCAATAATCGCCTGAAGAATTTGCTTCAACTGAAGACTCCAGACGTGATCATTAACAATGAGAAGCGCATGCTACAAGAAGCTGTAGATGCACTATTCGATAATGGTCGTCACGGTCGTGCAGTCACTGGTGCGGGTAATCGCCCACTGAAGTCACTCTCCGACATGCTTAAAGGTAAGCAAGGTCGCTTCCGTCAGAATCTCCTCGGTAAGCGCGTTGATTACTCTGGTCGTTCGGTGATTGTTTCTGGTCCTACGCTGAAGCTCAGCCAGTGTGGTCTTCCTAAGAAGATGGCACTCGTTCTTTTCGAGCCATTCATCATCCGCCGCCTCAAAGAGCTCGGCTTCGTGCACACCGTCCGCGGTGCGCGTAAGATGATCGAGAAGCAGTCCCCAGAAGTTTGGGATATTCTTGAAGAAGTGACAAAGGGCCATCCGGTTCTATTGAATCGTGCGCCTACTTTGCACCGTCTTTCGATTCAGGCCTTCGAGCCCGTGTTGATTGAAGGTAATGCGATTCGTGTTCATCCACTCGTTTGCACAGCTTATAATGCAGACTTCGATGGTGACCAAATGGCGGTCCACGTTCCTCTATCACTCGAAGCAGTGATGGAAGCGAAGACTCTCATGATGGCGACGCACAACATCTTCTCACCTTCCAGCGGTAAGCCGATTTTGACTCCATCGCAGGATATCGTTCTAGGTTCTTACTTCCTGACGCTTGATCCTCCGGTTAAGCCAGTCGAAGACAAACGCCTGTCCATGCTTGTTAGCTCTGACGAAGTGGAAACCGCCGTCGCAGATGGTGCGTTTAAGGATCACGATTGGATCAATTACATCAATCCTGACTTTGGTAAGGAAGAAACACCTTACGGCAACACCACCAAGAAGATTATCCGCACCACCATCGGTCGTGTGGTCTTCAACACGATCTGGCCAAACGAGCTTGGTTTCATCAACTTCCCAGTGCCTAAGAGCAAGTTGGGTGATTTGATTCTCCAGACTTACAAGACTGTCGGCCGCGTTCGCACTGTCGAGACGCTCGACATCCTTAAGGACGTCGGCTTCAAGGTTGCGACCCGTGCGGGTGTCTCCATCGGTATCGATGACATGATCATCCCGCCTACCAAGCCAGCAATTGTTGCTGCGTCTCGTAAGCGTATCGACGAAGTCGAAGGCCAATATGGTAAGGGTATCATCACTGAGGGTGAGCGTTACAATAAGATCATTGATATCTGGACAGGTTGCACAGACGAAATCGCTAAGGCTGTATTCGAGGAATTGAAGAGCAACGGCGGTAAAGACTCGGTAAATCCAGTTTACTTGATGATGGATTCTGGTGCTCGTGGTAACAAACAACAGGTTCGTCAGTTATGTGGAACTCGTGGTTTGATGGCCAAGCCATCTGGTGAAATTATCGAACGTCCGATTCTCTCGTCTTTCCGTGAAGGTCTATCCGTTCTCGAATACTTCATCTCCACCCACGGTGCTCGTAAGGGTCTGGCCGATACCGCTCTTAAGACCGCGGATGCTGGTTACCTCACTCGTAAGCTCTGTGACGTCGCTATGGATTGCATCATTGAAGAGTATGATGATGGCAATCGTGACGGTGTCTGGAAGCATGCGATCTACGAAGGTGACGACGAGATTGTCAGTCTTTACGATCGTATCGAAGGGCGTTGTTCATCGAACGATATCAAGAACCCACTGAGCCCTGATGAGATACTCGTCAAGAACGGTGAGCTCATCACCGAGGCCGCTGCTAAGCAGATCGAAGATCTGGGCATCGAGCGAGTGAAGGTCCTTTCTTCTCTCACCACTCGCAAGAAGGTTGGTATCACAGCACTCGAATACGGTATCAATCCGGCGACTAACGCCATGGTTGAGCGTGGTTCTGCAGTTGGTATCATCGCCGCTCAGTCGATTGGTGAGCCGGGCACACAGCTGACGATGCGAACATTCCACATCGGTGGTATCGCGAGTGGTGTACTCAAGAATCCTGAAATTAAGATCCGTGTCGGTGGTAAGGTTAAATACCGTGGCCTCCGTATTGTGCAGACTGCTGATGGCGCAAACATCGTTCTCAACAAGACTGGCTCCGTTCAGATTCTGGATGGAGACGATCGCGAAATCGAAGTCTACAAGATCGTCGTTGGTTCGGTTCTGACCGTCGCTGATGGTGGTTCGATCAAGAAGGGCGACATCCTCGCCATGTGGGATCCGCACAATATCCCAATTCTCTCCGAGAAGGCGGGACGTATCGGCTACCACGAAATGATCCCTGGGGTCACCGTGAAGCGCGAGCTCGACGAGTCTACTGGCCGGATTGCGACTGTCGTGATCGAGCACAAGGAAGACCTCAATCCGCAAGTCGAGATTATTGACGACGCTGGCAAGGTGATCGCTACTTATGCGATTCCGACTGGTGCGCAGCTCTCCGTCAATGAAGACGACGAGATCGCACCGGGCGCCATGCTTGCGAAGACACCACGTCAGGCGTCCAAGACGCAGGACATCACTGGTGGTCTGCCGCGTGTTGCCGAGCTGTTTGAAGCACGCCGTCCTAAGGAAGCTGCAGAAATGGCTAAGATCGACGGTATCGTTTCGCTTGATGGCACTGTTCGCGGCAAGAAGAAGCTCCTCGTCACTGATCCGGAAACAGATCAAGAAGAAGCGCATCTCATTCCGCACGGTAAACACCTAACCGTTCAGGTCGGTGATTTGGTCCATCGTGGTCAGCACCTCACAGAAGGTGGTGCCGATCCGCACGAAGTGCTCGATATTCTTGGACCTTCGGCTGTTCAGGATTACCTGATCGCTGAGATTCAGAAGGTTTACCGCCTCCAAGGTGTTTCGATTAATGATAAGCACATTGAGGTGATCATCTCGCAAATGCTCAAGAAGGTACGCATCACCGATCCTGGTGACTCTGATTTCTTCTGGGGTGAACAAGTTGACCGCTTCATGTTCATGAGCGCCAATGACCATATTGAAGATGCTGGTGGCATGCCAGCTGAAGGTGAGCCAGTGCTCCTAGGTATTACCAAGGCGTCTCTTGAGACAGAGTCCTTTATCTCTGCCGCATCCTTCCAAGAAACCACACGTGTTCTCACCGACGCCTCTACACTGGGCAAGGTTGATAATCTCAAGGGCTTCAAGGAAAACGTCATCATGGGTCACCTCATCCCTGCTGGAACAGGCCTGCCTGTTTACCGCAACCTCCGTATTGACACGCTCGGTGCAGAGCCGGTGAAGTTGACTCCAGAAGAAGCTGCAAAGCTAGTGGAAGGCGTTGCCATCCCGACTCCAGAGCCAACTCCAGAAGTCGAAACGGCCCCTGAAGCCGCAGCTGAAAACACCGAAGCTGCTGAAGCACCTGCTGAAGTCGCTGAAAGCGAAGAGGCTAGCTAATTCGTTTCAATCCTTTACAGAGGCGGGCGGATCGAATGCCGCTCGCCTCTTTTTATCTCTCAATTAATCAATCTTAGAATATCGCCAGTCGAATCGCGAAAAAAACCGAGAATAATTCTTGCACAGCTTTTTCAAAGCGCTACTTTCGCCGTCTTTCTCAAAATCCAGCGATTCAAATTTTCAATGCCTACAATTAATCAACTCGTCCGCAATCCGCGTATTGTGCAGAAGGAGAAGACGAAGTCACCTGCACTTCGCGCCAATCCATTTCGCCGCGGCGTCTGTGTCCAAGTCATGACACGTACGCCCAAAAAGCCGAATTCCGCTATCCGTAAGGTGGCAAAGGTTCGTCTTACTAATGGAATCGAAGTCATTGCTTACATTCCTGATGAAGGTCATAATCTTCAGGAGCACAGTATCGTTCTCGTTCGCGGTGGTCGAGTGAAGGATCTTCCTGGTGTTCGTTACCACATCGTGCGTGGTACACTTGACTGTGTTGGTGTTGAAAAACGCCGCCGTAGCCGTTCTAAATACGGTGTTAAGCGTCCTAAGGACGCGAAATAACGGATTAATCATTAAACGTATTTTATTATGTCACGTCGCAGACAAGCCGTTAAACGCCCTTTAATTCCAGACCCACGCTACAATAGCGAAGTGGTTACCACTCTTGTTAACATGATCATGGAGCGCGGTAAGCGCACTGTTGCTCAACGCATTGTTTACACAGCATTCGAGCGAGTAAGCGAAAAAGTAGGCAAGGGTAATCCAGTCGACTTGATTATGGGTGCACTTGAGAATGTTCGCCCAAAGCTTGAAGTAAAGAGTCGCCGTGTCGGTGGTGCAACTTACCAAGTGCCGGTTGAAGTATCATTTGAGCGCCAGCAGAGCCTCGCCTTCCGTTGGATGGTCGGAGCTGCTCGCAAGCGCAAAGGCGTTCCTATGAACGAAGCACTTGCTGACGAAATCGTCGATGCCTATAACAACACCGGCGCGATCGTTAAGAAGAAGGAAGAAACACACCGTATGGCTCAAGCAAACCGCGCGTTTGCTCACCTGCGCTGGTAGTTTCGATTCCTGCTTCGCCCCCCTGTTCTTTTCCAGTCCATTTCAATGTCCGCTACTATGTCAGCCAGTGTAAACTCGTCGAAACGTAAGTTCCCTTTGGAGCATACGCGCAATATCGGCATAGTTGCACATATTGACGCGGGCAAAACAACCACGACCGAGCGCATTCTTTTCTATACAGGTGTCGTGCATAAGATGGGCGAAGTTCATGAGGGGAGCGCAGTCACAGATTGGATGGATCAAGAACGCGAGCGTGGTATTACAATTACCTCTGCCGCAATTTCCTGTAACTGGACGAATCAGCACGGCCCTTATGCCGGTATTCAGAACCAGATTAATATCATCGACACCCCCGGGCACGTCGATTTTACCGCCGAAGTGGAACGTTCGCTTCGCGTGTTAGACGGGGCGATCGGGGTATTTTGCGCCGTGGCCGGCGTCCAGCCGCAGTCCGAAACGGTCTGGCGACAAATGACGAAATACAATGTGCCGCGCATTGCATTCGTAAACAAGATGGACCGCACCGGCGCGGACTATTTCGCTGCAATTGAGACCATGCGTGAGCGCTTGGGCGCCAATGCACACCCGATCTTCATTCCAATTGGAGCTGAGGAAGACTTTAAGGGGCTCATCGATCTCGCTTCGATGCGGGCGATCATTTATAATCCAGCCGATGAGTCCGGTATGGCAGTCGATGTGGCTGACATTCCCGCCGACTATGCCGATCAAGCCACTGAGTATCGCGAAAAGCTGATCGAAGCACTGGCTGACTGCGATGAAGGCCTCGCTGATAAATATCTCGAAGGTCAGGACCTGACTGCCGACGATATTCGCGCGGCGATCCGTGCCGCAACGATCTCACTTGATTTCTGTGGGGTCATACCTGGCAGCGCGTTCAAGAACAAGGGCGTCCAGTCCGTGCTTGAGTCGATCGTTAACTATTTGCCCTCGCCGCTGGATGTGCCGCCGCTGATCGCCGAGGACTCGAAAGGGCGCCCAGTTGAGATCAAGCCGGACGACAATGCAAAGCTTACTGGCCTTGCGTTTAAACTGATGCATGACGGTTACGTCGGTAAGCTTGTATTTTTCCGTGTGTATTCTGGTTCAATTTCTAAAGGCTCTGTGCTACACAATTCGCGTACAGGTAAGATCGAACGTATTTCTCGGCTACTCGTAATGAAGGCGGATGCTCGCGAAGATATCGACACGGCATACTCCGGCGATATTTGTGCGCTAGTCGGTGCACGCGATGTGGTGACCGGCGATACACTTTGCGCCAAGGGGTATGATGTTCGCATTGAGCCACCCACATTCCCCGAGCCGGTGATCTCAATGTCGATCGAGCCAAAGACCACTGCCGATCAAGAGAAGATGGCGCTAGGTCTCCAAAGCCTAGCTGAAGAAGACCCGACGTTTGTTGTCAGCTCCGATGAAGAAACCGGTCAGACTTTGATCGCTGGTATGGGCGAGTTGCACCTCGAAATAATTAGAGACCGCTTGTTTCGGGAATTCAAGGTCGGTGCCGAAGCCGGCCGTCCGCAGATTGCTTACCGCGAAACGATTACCGCCAACGCGGAAGGGGATGGTAAATTCGTCCGTCAGTCCGGAGGTAAAGGGCAGTATGGCCACGTTCGGATAAAGGTCGAACCGCTTGAGCGCGGCGCAGGTGTTGAAGTGGTCGACAAAACAGTTGCTGGCGTTATACCCAAAGAGTTCATCAGACCAGCAATAGATGGCATTAAAGAGGCAACGTGTAATGGCACTGTCGCTGGCTATCCAGTGGTGGATATCAAAATTACACTTTTCGACGGCTCATTCCATGAAGTGGATTCCTCTGAAATCGCTTTCAAGATGGCTGGCATTTTTGCTTTCCGTGAAGCGATGCTTGCTGCTAGTCCAATCTTGTTAGAGCCGCTCATGCATGTGGAGGTCGCAACACCTGAAGATTATCAGGGCGACATCATGGGCGACTTGAACCGCCGCCGCGGGCAGATCCAGAAAATCAATGCGAAGCCCTCGTTTATATCAATTTCTGCCCTAGTTCCTCTCGTGGAAATGTTCGGCTATTCGACAATCATGCGCTCATTGAGCAAAGGTCGTGCTTCTTTTAGTATGGAGCCCGAGCGTTTTGAAGAAGTGCCTTCGAACGTAGTGAATACAATTCTAGAAACCTCAACTCGTGGCAGATACTAGCCGCAGGTATTCTGAGCCTTAATCTTACTCGTAAATCTTCTCTTAATCTTCCGTCGTTTTTTAACATCACATAAGTAAAATCTAAACCAAATACAATAAATGAGCTCACCACGTATCCGTATCCGCCTCAAAGGCTTCGATTATCGCGTCATCGACCAGTCTGCAACAGACATCGTTGAAACAGCAAAGCGCTCAGGCGCACGCGTTTCCGGCCCTGTGCCGCTTCCGACTCACATCGGCAAGCTCACAGTGAACCGTTCGCCGCACGTTAACAAAAAGTCTATGGACCAATTCGAAGTCCGCACACACAAGCGCTTGATCGACATCCTCGAACCTACAGCAGCCACAGTGGACGAGCTCAAGAAGCTCAACCTTCCAGCGGGTGTTGATATTTCGATCAACGTTTAGGTCATTCGCTAAATTGTTCAAAAATCCGCCACTCGCAAGAGTCGCGGGTTTTTTGTGTATACAGTCAATATTTAGTAAATGAGCACGTTCTGCGCGCTGAGAATGTAGCGCCATCGCGACTATTTTGTCGGGTGAGGCCGTATTTATGATGCGGGATCTGCTCGCGTGCGTGTGGCCGTAGACCTTCGTCGTTATATTTACAGGAGTATTCTTACAGAACTCATGGTCGCAGGCAGGACTAGGTCGATGATAACACGAAGTCTTAGGATATTTCGTGTGGATCTACTTAAAAGTCGACAGCACATATATGGGGCCGAATTTTCGCGGATTTTCGGGCTTTTGAATATTAAAAGTTCACCGCTTAAAGAAATAATGCATTTTTTCTAAATAGGGGGTTGACGGGGCTGGGATTTAACTCTTTTTTCCGTCGCTCGCTTCCCATTTGAGGCGATAAATCACATTTTATTTTAACCACTAACGCAGGTCTCGCAAACGGAGCATTCAGCTCCACCTGCCTATTAGTATTATGAACATAGCCCTACTTGGTAAAAAGATAGGTATGACGCAGGTATTCGACGATGCAAATCGTTTGATTCCTGTCACTGTCATCGAAGCAGGTCCTTGCCCGGTCACACAGGTCAAGTCGACTGAGAAGGACGGATATGATGCCATTCAAATTGGCTTCCGTCAGCAAAAAGAGCACCGCCTAACTAAGGCTGCTCTTGGACACTTCAAAAAAGCTGGAGTTGAGCCAGTTGCAGAGCTCGGCGAGTTCCGCACTAATGGCGACACTGAAATTAACCTCGGCGATGTGTTAACAGTCGAGCACTTTGAAGCTGGCCAAAAAATCGACGTTATTGCGACAACTAAGGGACGTGGTTTCCAAGGTGTTGTGAAACGCTACGGTTTCGCTGGTGGTCCCGCATCCCACGGTTCCATGTTCCACCGTCGTGGTGGTTCTTATGGCATGTGCCAGTGGCCCGGCCACGTTATTAAGGGTAAGAAAATGCCAGGTCACATGGGTGACGTTTCGCGCACTGTTCAAAACCTTGAAGTTGTTAAAGTGATTGCCGATAAGAATCTGATCCTTGTTAAGGGCAGCATTCCTGGCTCACGTGGTGGTCTTGTCACCGTCCGCACTGCGATTAAAACAAAAGCCAATAAGGCGTAATCGAAGGGACATACTAAGATGAAACTTAATGTATACACAGCTGACGGGACAAAGAGCGAAGAGAAGGAATTCTCAGCGTTTCCCGCTTTCACCGACGATAAGGGCATCGCTGCTCTTCGTCAGGTAGTCATCGCACACCAAGCGAATCTTCGCCAAGGCAATGCTTGCACTAAGACACGCGCTGAAGTGAGTGGCTCTGGTAAGAAGCTTTTCCGTCAAAAGGGGAGTGGTACCGCTCGTCAGGGTTCTCGCCGCGTTCCGCATCAACGCCATGGTGGTGTTGCGCATGGACCAAAGCCTCGCGACTACTCGCAAAAGATTAATACCAAAATGAAGGCACTTGCTTTCAAGCGTGCGCTTTTCAATCGTGCGACAGACGGTGGTATTTCTGTAATCGAATCGATCGAAGTTAAAGAACCGAAGACTAAGCTTTTTGACAAGGTTCTCACTGCTGTGCTACCTAAGCGCGGTAAGGTTTTGATTATCGACGATGCTTTTGAAACAAATGCTGCACTAGCTGCTCGCAACATCGACGGACTTTCCCTCGCTGAAGCAGGTAGCCTCAGCACTCTCGATGTTGTCCGCTACCGCCACATTATTGTGAGCGCTAAGGGCATCGAAACACTCATCGCTCGCGCAAACGGAAGTAAGTAATGATTATTGCAAATACAATTCTACGCGAATTCCGCGTTACTGAGAAAGCAGCAAATCTTGCCGCTAACTTGAACCAATACACTTTCGAAGTAAATCCTCGCGCAAACCGCAAGGAAGTCGCTCGTGCAGTGGAGAAGGTGTTCAACGTATCAGTAACCAAAGTAAACATTCTTAACAGAAAACCTAAAGCTAAGACAGACCGCTCACGTGGTGGTCGTCCTGGCACTAAAGGTGGCCTGAAAAAGGCCATTGTTAGCCTTAAGGAAGGAGATAAGATCGAACTCGTCTAAGACGAAAGAGACCTAAATATCATGGCACTCGTAAAATCCAGACCTTTGACTCCAGGTACTCGTTTCCTTATCCGAAACAAGGCGGACGTCTCTAACAAAAAGCCTGAGCGTCAGCTCACGACTTACAACCACAAGAAGAAAGGGCGTAATTGCTACGGCCGTATCACCTCTCGTCGTCGTGGTGGTGGTCACAAGCGTGCTTACCGCATCATCGACTTCCGTCGCGATAAGTTGGACATACCAGCGAACGTGCAGGCTATAGAGTATGATCCGAATCGTACCGCTAATATTGCTCTCCTCGCTTATGCGGATGGTGAAAAGCGCTACATTCTGGCACCTCGCGGTGTTAAGGCTGGTGATACGCTCATCAACTCCAGCGTTCGCGTCGAATTCTCACCCGGGTTCAGTATGCCTCTCGCAGTGATCCCGCCTGCAACTAAGATTCACGCAATCGAATTGCACCCAGGCCGTGGTGCTCAAATCGCCCGCTCTGCAGGTCAATCCGCTCAGCTTGTTTCGATTGATGGCGATCGAGCGACTGTGAAGATGCCTTCCGGTGAAATCCGATTCCTCAACTCTCGTTGCCGTGCAACGATCGGTGAAGTCGGCAATCACGAGCACAGCGGACAAAGCCTCGGTAAAGCGGGTCGTAATCGCTGGCTCGGGCGTCGTCCACGGGTTCGTGGTGTTGCGATGAATCCTGTCGATCACCCTATGGGTGGTGGTGAAGGCCGCACCTCTGGTGGTGGTCACCCACAGTCTCCTTGGGGCCAGCTCTCTAAGGGATTCCCGACTCGTAAGAAGTCCAATCCAACTAATTCGCAGATTCTCGTTCGCCGTAACGGTCGTCAGCTCAAGAAAAAAAAGTAAACTCTCTTAGCTATGTCTCGTTCAATTAAAAAAGGTTTCTTTGTTGATCCGCATCTTGCCAAAAAGGTAACTGCGGCTCAGGCCAACAACGATCGCAAGCCGATCCAAACTTGGTCTCGTCGTTCGACGATCACTCCTGACTTCGTCGGTCTCAACCTCAACGTCCACAATGGTCGCAGTTTTCTGCCCGTTTATGTGACTGAGAATATGGTTGGCCACAAACTCGGAGAGTTCTCGCCAACTCGTACGTTCAAGGGCCACCAAGCCTCTGGCAAATAAGTAAACCTCTTATTACGTAATGCACCTTTTGTCCACACAACGCCACTCAAAGCTCGCTTGCTTGTTCCTTTTCGGAGCACTACTTGCCGGCAACGTTGTGCGTGCGGAAGTTCCCGCTTTCGTCAAAGAGTCGATCTACAGCCCGAACGCAGCTACTGTTTCGACAGTGGTTCCTGCTCTTGCCGCAGACGTCGTCATTCTTGACGGCGGACTTGAGCAAGGCATGCGCCTCGGAATGGTATGCCGCGTATCACGCGGCGCACAATCGATCGGCGAATTGATTATTATCGAATCTAGAAGCGACCGCTCCGCAGGACTTATCCTTGGTCTGGTCGACGACTCCACCATTCAAGCGGGGGACATTGCCCGCGTAAAAACACTTCAAAACAGCTGAATCTCATGCAGGTCCAAGCATATACCAAATACGCCCGTATGTCGCCCCGCAAGGTGCGCGATATCACCCGTGCCATCCAAGGCCGTAATGCTGCCGAAGCAGTCGAAATCTTGCGCTTTATTCCGCGCAAGTCAGCTCGTCTCGTCAGCAAAACGCTTCAGTCGGCAATCGCCAACGCGGAAAACAATAACAACCTGTCATCGGATGCGCTCACAATTGAGTCTGCAGTCGTTGAGCAAGGTCCTACGTTTAAGCGTTTTCGCCCCGCAGCTCGCGGATCCGCGCATCCTTACAAAAAGGCCACCAGCAACATCCGTATCGTCCTTACAGACGAAGCCTAAGTTAACACGACACCGATTTTATTATGGGACAGAAAGTTCATCCAACCGGCTTCCGCCTTGCAGTAACCCGCGACTGGGATTCACGCTGGTACGCATCTAAGCAAGAATTTCCAAGCTTCATTAAGGAAGACTACGAAATTCGTAAATTCCTTACGAGTAATCTGCGTTATGCATCCGTGCCTCGTATCTTTATCGAGCGTGCCTCTGGGCGTATACGTGTGAAGATTTTCACTGCGCGTCCTGGTGTTGTCATCGGCCGTAAAGGTGCAGAACTCGACAAGCTCAAGGATGGCCTCAGCAAGGTTGTCAAGAAGGAGATCATGCTCGACATCCAGGAAGTGAAGCGTCCGGACCTCTCCGCTCAACTTGTTGCTGAGAACGTAGCCCTTCAACTAGAGCGTCGTATCGCTTTCCGCCGTGCGATGAAGCGCGCTGTTCAGACTACAATGGCAATGGGCGCGGAAGGTATTCGCATCCAATGCGGCGGTCGTCTCGGTGGTGCTGATATCGCTCGCACAGAGCGTCAACACCAAGGCAAAGTGCCACTACAGACACTTCGTGCAAATATCAACTATGGCTTCAGCGAAGCAAGCACGGTCTATGGTCTCATTGGCGTGAAATGCTGGATCTGCCTTTCCGAGGAAGAAGAAGCTTAATTTTCACGTCATCTACGAAACTTTTAATCAATTAAACTGAGCGAACCATGGCATATCTTCCATCACGCACAAAATACCGCAAAGTTCACACTGGCCGCATCTACGGAACAGCCCAGTCGTGTAACACACTCGCTTTTGGCGAATTCGGTATCCAATCCCTCACTCGTGGTCGCATGACTTCCCAGCAAATTGAAGCTGCACGTGTCGCTATGACTCGTAGCCTCAAGCGTAAGGGTAAAGTTTGGATCCGTGTTTTCCCACATAAACCGGTAACAAAAAAGCCTGCTGAAACTCGTATGGGTAAAGGTAAGGGTTCTGTTGAAAAGTGGGTCGCTGTGATCCGCCCCGGCACAATGCTTTTTGAAATCGCAGGCTGCACGCATACTGCTGCTCAAGAAGCTCTTCGCCTAGCTGACACTAAGCTTCCGTTCCACTGCCGCTTCGTAACTCGCGAAGACTAAGCGCAACAAATATCACACAAGGAATCCCATTTAATATGAGCACCACAAAAGATATCCGCGAAATGTCCGAAGTAGAAATCGAGAAAAAGCTACGCGACACGCACGATGCACACGTCAACCTCCGCCTGCGCAAGCAGACTGGCCAAGTTGAGCGCCCGCACGAATTCACTCAATTGCGTCGCGAAATCGCGCGCCTTGAAACCATTCTTAAAGAGAAGAAGTTGGCTGCGGCCTCTGCTTAATCTTAACAGACGACTATTATTATGGAAGCAACACGCAATTCCCGTAAGTCCCTGATTGGCACAGTTACTAGCCGTTCTGGTGACAAGACAATCAAAGTCACTTACCTCTACAAGATCCCACACCCGCTTTACCGTAAGGAAATTAAGCGTAAGACAGTGGTTCACGTACACGACGAAACAAATGACTGCTTCCTTGGCGACAAGGTTGAGATCATGGAAACTCGTCCTCTTAGTAAGCTCAAACGCTGGCGCGTGACTCAGGTTCTCGAAAGAGCACCGAAGGTCAGCGACGATACATAAGCTCTAAGTTTTATTACTTTTAACCGTATAACGGAGATTTAGATATGATTCAGATGAACAGCCGCGTTTTTATCGCGGACAACACAGGTGCCAAGGAAGCGGAAATGATCCGTCGTCTAGGTCAAAACAAGCGCACTGCTGACGTTGGAGACGTAATCGTCTGCAATATCAAGGTCGCATCCACAGACTCGTCCGTTAAAAAGGGTGAAGTTGTTCGTGCTGTAGTAGTACGTACAAAAGCTCCAATTCGCCGCGGCGATGGTAGCTACCTTCGCTTCGATAACAACGCAGTTGTTATTCTTACGCCCGATGGTAACCCCAAAGGCACACGTATTTTCGGACCGGTTGCTCGTGAGCTCCGTACCAAATACATGAAAATCATTTCTCTAGCACCGGAGGTCCTCTAATCATGGCTAAAACAATTAAACGCGAACAAGAAGTTGTCGTCATCTCTGGCTCTCATAAAGGCAAACGCGGTAAAGTGTTGTCAGTTAAGTCTGGCCAGTCCGTCGTAATCGAAGGCGTCAATCTCATCACTAAATTCCTCCCAAAGTCTCAAGAGAACCCCGAAGGCGGTTCTGTCGAACGCGAAACTCCGATTCACTACTCAAATGTAGTGTTGGCTGAGAAGTTCGACGCGAAGACTAAGTAAAAGGAAGCTTGCCAGGTTGAGTTAATTACCCATTTTCACGCACTTTTCCAAATTCACATCGTCAATCCATTTAAAAACCTAGCCGGGATAGAAATCCGGCTTAACTCCGATGCAAATACCAGCACTTAAAACACAATACGCCGAAAAAGTCGTTCCTGAGCTTACTAAAAAGTTCGGTTATGCTAATAAGCACCAGGTTCCTTCGATTAAAAAGATCGTTATCAATTCAGGCTTTAGCGCGACTGATGACAAGAACCACATCCTTTACGTAAATCAGGAGATCGGTAAGATTGCTGCTCAACGTCCTGTAACGACCAAAGCAAAGCTGAGTATCTCGAACTTCAAGCTTCGTGAAGGTCAGCCGATTGGCGTTAAAGTAACTCTCCGTGGCCGGGCCATGTATGAGTTCCTCAACCGACTCATCCAAATTTCACTTCCAGCGATTCGTGACTTCCGTGGCGTTCCTGCGAAGCTCGACGGCCAAGGCAATTATACTCTAGGTGTTTCCGACCACTCGATCTTCCCTGAAATTAGTTCTGACGGAACTACAGCGACTATAGGTATGGATATTTGCATCAACACGAGCGCGAAAAATGACGAAGAAGGTCGCGAGCTACTCGCTCTCTTTGGCATGCCGTTTCGTAAAACAAGCACTGAAGTTGCCGAAGAAGAAGCAGCTGCCGCATCCGCTCAAGCATAACAGTAAGAATCTCTCATGGCTAAAAAATCAGCAATCCAACGTAACCTCAAGCGCGTCCGTCTCATCGAGAAGTTCGCAGCTAAGCGTGCAAGTCTTAAAGCGGTTCTTGCGAACCCTGAAACTCCAGATGAGGAGTTCTACAAGGCACAAGCAAAACTTACTAAGCTTCCTAAGAACAGCTCTCCGATTCGCGCTCGTAACCGTTGCTCTGTCACCGGTCGTCCTCGTGCTTACATCGGTAAGTTTGGTCTCTCTCGTCTCACATTCCGCGAACTTGCGACACAAGGCAAAATTCCTGGTGTGACAAAATCATCTTGGTAATTCACCAAGGCCCAATACACCCACTGAAAACCCATTAGTTAGACTATGGCAGTTCACGATACAATCGGTGATTTCCTCACCATCATCCGCAACGGTAGCAGCGGTCGCAAGGATGTCTGCATCACGCAGCACTCCAAAATGCGCGCTTCTATCGCAGCGATCCTTAAGCAAGAAGGCTACATCCGTGATTTCACGGAAGGCAAAGACGCACGCGGGTTTAAGACCATCGAACTGACTCTGAAGTTTGTTGGCAAGACTCCAGCTATTACTGGCATCGAGCGTCACAGTAAGCCAGGTCGTCGTCTCTATTACGGTGCAACTGAGATCCCACGTGTTCTCGGTGGACTGGGTGTTGCAATCCTTACAACTTCCAAAGGCGTAGTGCGCGCCCGTGATGCCCGTGAGTTGGGTGTTGGCGGTGAAGTACTCTGCAAAGTTTGGTAATCCTGAGACTACTATAATGAGCAGAATTGGTAAACTTCCTATCCCCGTCCTTGATAAGGCATCCGTGACTATTGACGGTCACACGATCCGCGTCGAAGGCCCTAAGGGAAAACTCGAAAAGACTTTCGATCGTTCTACGAACATTGAGTTGTCTGACGGCGTAATCAAAGTGACTCCTGCAGATAGCAGTCGTCATGCTAAAGCAATGTTCGGCACTGTCCGCTCGATCATCAATAACATGGTGATTGGCGTTGTTGAAGGCTTCAAGAAAGAGATCGTACTTAAGGGGGTCGGCTTCCGAGCTGTACTTACCGGCAACGTTCTTGACCTTGCGCTTGGTTACTCCCACCCGTGCCTCCTGACGATCCCAGAAGGTATCACCGTTAAGATCGCTGAGAATACAAAACTAACAATTGAAGGTGCTGATAAGCACATGGTTGGCGAAATCACAGCGACTATCTTTAATTACTACCCTGCCGAGCCTTATAAGGGCAAGGGAGTCCACATCGTCGGCAAATACGTCCGTCGTAAGGAGGGTAAGAAATCCGCTTAATTGAGGCACACATAACATGAAACTCGATAAGAAAAAATCTCTTTTACAGAAGCGCAAATGGCGCATTCGCAAGAAGATCAACGGCACTGCCGAACGTCCGCGTCTTGCTGTCACATTCTCTAACAAGCACATTTATGCGCAATGTATCGATGACGTAAAGGGCCACACGATGGTCTATGTTACATCGCTTTCTAAAGATTCAACTCTTAAGGCAAACGCTGAGGGTGCACTTGCACTTGGTAAGACAGTTGCCGAGAAGGCAAAGGCAGCAGGCATCGAGTCTGTCGTTTTTGACCGCTCCGGCCGTCGCTACCACGGTTGCGTTAAATCATTTGCTGAAGCTGCCCGCGAAGGTGGTCTACAATTCTAAGGTTACCATATGAGCAGACAAAATAGATCATTCTCTCACAATAAAGAGCCAGAAGAAGCACCAGAATACGTTGAAAAGGTGGTTCACATCAACCGTTGTGCAAAAGTTGTAAAGGGCGGTCGCCGTTTCAGCTTCTCTGCACTCGTTGTCACAGGTAATCAGAAAGGTGAAGTCGGCGTCGGCTACGGCAAAGCAAAGGAAGTTCCTGAAGCGATCCGTAAGGGCACAGAACAAGCCAAAAAGAACCTCGTTACTATCAAGCTCCGCGGCGACACAATCCCACACCATGTGTTGGGTGAAGCTGACGGCGGTAAAGTTCTTCTTCGCCCGGCATCGGACGGAACAGGCGTAATCGCTGGTGGCGGTTGCCGCGCGGTTCTTGAGTCTGTCGGCATCAAGAACATTCTTTCTAAATCTCTCGGCTCGAACAATCACCTTGCAATGGTCAAGGCGACAATGGCAGCGCTTCAGCAGCTCCGTTCGAACGAGGAAATCAAAAACGTCCGTTTTGGCGATAAAGCCGCAGTGGAAGCGTAAGAATTACTACAATGAACCTCGAAAATATTCCAACAATCAAAGGGGCCACTCATCCTACTAAGCGTCTTGGACGTGGTGAAGGTAGTGGACACGGTAAAACAGCTGGACGCGGCCATAATGGCCAAAAATCTCGTTCTGGTGGTGGTATCCGTATCGGTTTCGAAGGTGGTCAAATGCCACTCTATCGTAAACTGCCATGTCGTGGCTTCAATAACTTCAATTTCAAGGTTAGCTACCAGCTAGTTAACCTTGGCCAGCTCGCAAAACTCGAAGGTGACGTTGTCTCTCGCGAAGCTCTGATAGCTGCCGGTCTAATCCGTGACAACAAGCAAGGCGTCAAGCTGCTTGGTGACGGTGAAGTCTCGAGAGCATATACGGTAACAGTCTGTAAAGTATCCGCGGCTGCCAAGAGTGCGATCGAGGCCGCTGGCGGCAAAATCGTAGAGGCTGCAACCGCTACTGTTGAAACGAAGGAAGAGGCTTAATAGCCGTCTCCCTAAATCGCTTCGTTTAGTGTAATCACCCATGCTTTCTGCTTTCACAAATTCTCTGAAGATCCCAGAGCTGCGCCAGAAGATTTTCTTCACGCTGGCCTTGCTCTTTATTGCACGTGTTGGCGCGAATATCCCGCTACCTGGGATGAACGTTGGCCCAATCCGCGAGTTCATGGCGGATCAGGCGTCAGCTAGTGGCGGTCTTGTCGGTCTCTACAACATGTTTACTGGTGGAGCGCTCCTAAATGGTGCGGTCTTTGCCCTCGGGATCATGCCTTACATTAGTGCTTCGATCATTATGCAATTGGTTGGCGCAGTTTTCCCTGTCATTGCTCGTTTGCAGCAAGAAGGGGATGTAGGACGTCAGAAGATTAATCAATACACACGCTACTTGACTCTCGGGATCTGTGTGGTTCAAGGGCTGCTCCTCTTGGTTGCGCTTAGCACCAACCCAGGCAGCATTATTGGGCAAGGGTTTAGCCCCGCCGAATATGGTGATGTTGTCATCGCAGGTAAGGTTCAGTTTCTGATTACTGGCACGATCTTCTTAACTGCTGGTTCCATGATCATGGTTTGGCTCGGTGAGCAGATTACTGAAAAAGGTATCGGTAACGGTATCTCTCTATTGATTACAATCAGTATTATTTCTGGTCTTCCCGCTGCGGTCGCATCTGCTTATCAGATGTTCGTTGCGCCGGTTGGTTCTGAAAGTGCCGCACTTGGCGTGCCGGAAGGCGTGTTGATGCTGTTTCTACTGTTTGCTGTGACTGCTGGCCTCGTGGCGATTACTCAAGCGCAGCGCAAGATACCAGTCCAGTATGCAAAGCGCGTCGTTGGCCGTAAGGTTTACGGTGGGCAGAGCTCGTTTTTGCCACTGAAGGTCAACTATGCAGGTGTCATGCCCGTCATTTTTGCCTCTGCGATTCTGATGTTTCCGACACAGATCCTCAGTTACTTGGGCACTGCCACTGGGATGCGCTTCTTCAACGACGTCGCTGATTCGCTCGGTCGTGGTGAGGTCGCTTACTACTTAGTGTTCGGCTTCTTGATTTTCGTATTTAGTTATTTCTGGGTATCGATGATGTTCAAACCAGTACAGATCGCTGACGATTTGAAGAAGAATGGCGGTTACATTCCGGGCGTTCGCCCAGGTGAGCCAACTGCAAAGTTCTTAGATCATATCATGACTCGCCTGACGCTATTTGGGGCATTGTCTCTGACAGTGATCGCTCTGTTCCCTGATATTCTTCTCTTCACATACAATGTACCGTTTTCAGTTGCCGTGTTCTTTGGTGGCACTGGAATGCTGATTACAGTTGGTGTTTTGCTTGATACTATGCGCCAAATCGAAACTTATTTGTTGCAGCGCCATTACGATGGGTTCCTCAAAAAAGGCAAGATTCGCGGTCGTTCCGCTGCACGTAATAAGCAGCTCGTTGACTCCGCTGGGTTACAAGATTTCTGGACCGCTTGGCGTCCGCTCTTATTTATCGCGGTGGCACTGTTTGCCCTCGGGATTGTATCCTTCTTTCTAACCTAATTTCGTTCGACTAACCTCCGAAGATGCAATCGATTCAGTTGCCTCTCCGTTCCATTTCCTTGTTCTTTGAATAATCTCCGTACTGCAAACCGATGAAAACTATTCGTTCCGACGAAGAAATCCAATCGATTCGCGAAGCCTGCCAAATCGCAGCAACTGTCTTAAAGCAGTTGGTCGATGCAGTAGGCGAGGGGATAACTACCTACGATCTCGATCAACTTGGCCGCAAGGCTATCGAGGCATTGGGGGCTGAAAGCGCTTGTTACAATTATCGTAACGGCGAACACGTCTTCCCTGCTTATACCTGCATTTCTGTAAATGAAGAAATCGTGCACGGTATTGGTAGCATGCGCCGCGCTATTCAAGGCGGGGACGTTGTTTCCATCGATGTAGTCGTTCGTTACCGCGGATTTATCGGCGATAATGCACGCACGGTATTGATTCCACCAATTGTGGATGAAAACCAAGCACTCATTAACGCCACACGCGAAGCACTAGACTATGCAATTACTTTTGCGCGGGCTGGCAATCGGGTGGGTGATATTTCCAATGCTGTGCAGCGTTTTATTAAGCGTCACAACTACGGTATCGTTCGAGAGTTTGTAGGACATGGAGTCGGCGCTACGATGCACGAAGCACCGCAGATTCCGAACTATGGTCGTCGCGGAAGCGGTGCGTTACTTAAGCCTGGTATGGCGCTCGCTATCGAGCCGATGATCAATCTTGGTGCTGCTGCTATCGAGATGCTTGATGATGGTTGGACCGCCGTAACACGCGATCGCAAGCCGTCAGCCCACTTCGAACACACAGTCCTCGTCACTGGCGCGGATCCGGAAATCTTAACAATTCCGAAGAATTAACTTTTCAAACTAAACTTAACTGCTATTTATCACCGTTTTCCCGCAATCAAGCGGGTTATTTAACATCTTTTATCATGCCACGTATACTTGGAGTCGATATCCCCGCAAACAAGAAGCTAGAGTACTCGCTTCGTTACATCTATGGCATTGGGCCAACACGCGCTAAGGCAATCGTCGAAGCGTCTGGCTTCGATGCTGATCGCCGTGCTGGTGATCTAAGCGAAGAAGAGCTCAACCAGCTCGCATCTTTAGTTGCGGAAAAACAATATATCGTTGAAGGTGACCTCCGTCGTGAGCGCACTGCCAACTTGAAGCGACTTTCGGCCATCCGTAGCTATCGTGGCGTCCGCCACATGCGCGGACTTCCGGTTCGTGGCCAACGTACAAAAACAAATGCCCGAACACGCAAGGGTGCGGTCAAGCCAGTCCGTAAGTAACCTAAACCATCTTTCCTATGAGCGAAGAAGAAACAGAATCTGTAGAAGAAGAAAAAGTAGTTGTTGACGCAGCTGTCGAGGCTGAGGCCGAAGCACCTGTGAAAAAACAAGAAACTGCTGAAGATCTTCTCAAGAGTGATCTCGATGGTGTTAAAATCCGTCGTGCCAAGGGCAGCAAAAACATTACCGTGGGTATTGTTAATGTCTTAGCTACTTTCAATAACACTAAAGTTACTTTCAGTGATCCTCGCGGGAATGTCATTTCTTGGTCTAGTGCCGGCAAATGCAACTTCCGTGGCTCTCGCAAATCAACTGCATACGCGGCACAAGTTGTCACGCAAGATGCAGGCCGTGTCGCAATGTCGCACGGCATGAAGGAGGTCGTCGTTAAGCTTAACGGCCCAGGTATGGGACGTGACTCAGCGGTTCGTGCACTTCAATCTTTAGGCATGGTAGTTACCGAAATTATTGATGTGACTCCGGTCCCTCATAACGGGTGCCGTGCTCCAAAACGTCGTCGTGTCTAAGGTGTTACTGCCACCTAGATATATATAATTAGTCTGCAGATAACCTATTAAGGAATAAAACTATGTCCCGTTACACTGGACCAACAACCCGCATTAATCGCCGCTTCGGTCAGGCCATCTTCGCGCCTACTAAAGCATTCGAGCGTAAGCCTCACCCTCCTGGTCAACATGGACCACGTCTTCGCCGTAAATTCAGCGAATACGCTGTCGGCCTGAACGAAAAGCAGAAGCTTCGTTTCATGTATGGCATCACGGAAAAACAATTCCGTTTAACTTTCGAAAAAGCTAAAAGCGTTCGCGGTGTTACCGGTGAAGTGTTTCTTCAGATGTTGGAATCACGTCTCGATAGCGTCATTTACCGCTTAGGGTTCGCTAAATCACGTGCTGGCGCTCGTCAGCTTGTAGGGCACGGTCACATTTGCGTGAACGGCCAAAAGACAGACATCGCCAGCTTTATCGTGAAGGAAGGCGATGAAATTGAAGTGCGTGAGCGCACCTCATCTCGTCAGCTTGCGACACGTAGCATGGAAGAAAGCCAAGGTCGCACTGTTCCTGAGTGGCTTACACTCAACGCAGACGCACTCAAGGCTACGATCAACCGCCTTCCGTCCACAGAAGAAACTGAAAACAGCATAAATGTTCAGCTCATCGTTGAATTTTATAGCCGATAGTCAGCTCTCCTCCCATGACCCTTTTTGTCAGACACTAGCAATTCATAGTAATCATTTAACACAAAGCATATTATGCCAAAGCGCTTAGGAAAATTCGAACTTCCAAACCGGCTTGTAAAAGTCGAAGACACTGCTTCCGATACTTTTGCCACTTTTCAGGCTGAGCCGTTTGAAACTGGCTACGGGCACACGATTGGTAATTCTCTACGTCGTGTCCTTCTCAGCTCCATCGAAGGTGCAGCCATCTCATCGATTAAGATCGATGGCGTGCAACATGAGTTCCAGAGCATTGAAGGTATCGTCGAAGACGTTACTGACATTGTTCTGAACCTGAAGCAGGTTCTCCTTGTATCAGAAGGTCGTGAGACCGCGAATCTGATCATCGACGTCAACCGTGAAGGCCCCGTTACTGCGGCCGACATTCAACTAGACGCCAACATCCAAGTCGTTAATCCAGAGCAGGTCATCTGTACACTCGACAAAGAGCAGCGTTTCCTCGCTGAACTTGAAGTCCGTGTCGGACGTGGGTACTGCGCAGGTGATGACAATAAGAAGGATGATCAGCCGATCGGCGTAATCGCTATCGATTCACTTTTCAGCCCTGTTAAGCTCGTAAAATACTCGGTCGAGAACACTCGTGTTGGACAAGAGATGGACTACGACAAACTCATTCTTGAGATCACAACAGACGGACGAATCACTCCGGATGATGCCCTCAAGCAAAGTGCTGCAATCGTCAAGCACCACATGGACGTCTTCGATGAAGTATCCAAGGAGGACATTGAGTTCGAAAGCGAAAGCAAGGAGATCAGCGAAGAACAGAATCGCCTTCGTAAGCTGCTCAATATGAGCGTCAACGAAATCGAACTTTCTGTTCGTGCGGCCAACTGTTTGAACAACGCAAATATCACCACCGTTGGTGAGCTTGCAATGAAGTCTGAGCAAGAAATGCTTAAATATCGTAACTTCGGTAAGAAGCCCCTCAACGAGATCAAAGACAAGCTCGAGCAGCTTGGCCTCTCTCTGGGAATGAAAATCGACGAGCGTCTCCTTGAAAAAGGTACTGAGCTTTAATCCGCCTTTTCAGGCACAAGTAATTTAGATCATGCGTCACAGCAAAAGAAGACATTCACTGGGGGTCTCCGGACCACACCTATCCGCCATGATGGGCAACCTCGCAGTTGCACTCATTACACATGGTCGTATTCAAACAACATTAACTAAAGCTAAAGCGCTTCGTCCATTCATCGAGAAGATTATCACCTTCGCGAAAAAAGCAGAAGCCGCGAACGACACTGCACGTAAGCTGCACTTCCGTCGTTTGGCGATCTCTCGTGTTCGCGACAAAAAAGCAGTTGCCAAACTGTTTGATGAACGTGCGAGCGAATTCACCGACCGCAATGGCGGTTACACGCGCATCTACAAGGTCGGTCAACGTATCGGCGATGCTGCTGAAATGGCATTGATCGAACTGATCGATGGTAATGATGAGGGCTACTCTAAGAAGCCGGCAAAAAAAGCTACCAAAAAAGCCGCCACCAACAAGGCAGCTAAGGCTGAAGCAGAAGTAACTGAAGCAGAAGTAACTGAAGCAGAAGTAACTGACGCAGAAGTAAATGAAGCGGAAACGAAGAAGCCCGCGAAGAAAGCCGCTAAGAAGGCCACTAAGAAGCCCGCTAAGAAAGCCGCCAAGAAAGCTGTTAAAAAAGAAACACCGGCTAAAGAAGAGACGGACGCATAGTCCCTTTCAAAATCACATTCTTTCAAAAAACCGTCCGACTGGACGGTTTTTTTTGGTTACAGGCGAAGTGGTTTGGAGCACGGTTGATCGCTCTTCTATCTCATTGCAGTGGTAATGGTGCGTGTCCTTATACGCCGGTTGTGGCCAAGGCTATGCGTGTCGCGTGCGGTTTACTTGCCGAATAAGCCTTTGATGCTGTCGGTTGCTTTTTCGAGTGCATCATCGCCTTGTTCGAGTACACCTTTGCCGCCTTTACCGATAAAGTCACCTGCACCTGCAATGGCGGGGCCGATTGATTTGAGCACTTCGGTAAGGATGAGGTCGATAACTTCTGCCATGCTCTTCTTGTTGCCGTCTTCGCCGATGTTGGTCATCTCGATACGTGGGAGTGGCACCGTTGTGCCGGCACCCATCAGGCCTACGAAGATGGTGCCGTCTTCGATGACGAGTTGCTTGATGACTACTTGCGTGGAGGAACTGTCTTCTGCTGGCGCCGCTTCTGTAGCCTTGGGTGCGTTCTCATCTGTACTGCCAGAGAAGGCGTCAATATTTGCCATCAGCGCTTTAATGTTGGAGCTCATCAGCGTCTTTTCATAGCTAATTTCAGGCTTCTGGATGATGATCTTGTTAATGATGATCTTATCGCTAAAGACGGAACTAGTATCGATATCGACCTCGATCTGGCCGAGGGCGAAGATATTTTCGCTCTTATATCCATCTGGATTTCCGACGTATAGGCCAGAGAGAGAGCCCTTGCCGGAGAGGATCGAGAGGTTGACCGCGTCGAGCGTGACCGAGGTTTGGGTGACTTCCGGACCAAATGTTTCGACGCCTGCCTTAATGCTTTTATTTAATACGCTTGAGCCGAAGAAATAAATCCCAGCCACAGCAGCGACTGCCAAGATTACGAGAAATAGAAATATTTTTTTTATCATATGTGTGATAGCTTTATTGGTTGATTGCGTGTTGGAGACTAGAGCATAATGCCAATATGGCGAGCTTGAAAGCGATAGAAGCTAAGTGGATGCCGTCTGATCTAGTTGATTTCGAGTTGGATGAGGGGCTCGTTGCGGTGGCTGTGTTTGATGATTATATCAAAGCGGGTGAGGCGGGGCTAGCCATTTTGGCGATGGGGGAGGCGTATTGGATGATTCTACATGCCGGGCTCTATGTGATTTGTGTAATAGAAAATCGACACATAGCAGTCAGTGCAGAGCTGAATGCCTTGGCTGCTTTGGAGTCGAAGCGTAGCCGTGGCGCTCGGGTTGAGTATCAGGAATTTGATTTCGGCGGGCTGTCGTTCGTGTTGTATGCTGCGGTTCTGACCGCCTGCTTTATGTGGCAAGGGCGCGCGGATGTCGTCTCAGTGGGACAGACGGATGCTGTGGCCATGGTACAAGGATCGCAGTGGTGGCGAGCGGTCACTGCGCTGACCCTGCACGCGGATGTGGTGCACTTGGTCTCTAATTTGATCTCGGGGATGGGCTTTGCCTTTTTTGTCTGCCGCTTTTTTGGTGCAGGGGCTGGTTGGCTGCTAGTGTTGCTCAGTGGTATCGGGGGAAATGTGCTCAATGCGGTAGTTCATTATCCCGAGTCGCATTACTCGATTGGGGCTTCGACTGCAGTATTTGGGGGATTGGGCTTGTTGACCGGAGTGGGTATTTGGGCTGCGGTTTCGGATCCTGAACATCGCCTGTCGCTCCCGCGTTGGTTGATTCCAGTCTTCGGTGGGTTGACGTTGTTAGGCTTGTTTGGCGTGGGGGATGGCAATGTGGACGTCGCAGCGCATATCAGTGGGTTTACCTGTGGTACGGCCTTCGGTGCGCTGGGCGCCTGTGTGCAGCGCTGGTTTGTGGTGTTGCAGCGCTGGTCCATTGCCTTGGGCGGACTATCTATAGCCTTGCTGGCCTTAGCATGGTACGCGGCTGTTGGGGTATGACTCTCAACAGAGGGGTGAGAGTGTAGAAGTTGTAGGTCAAATGTGAAAAGCTCTAGATCATGAATCGCCGCACGTGCGCTAATTTAGAGCAAGGGTGATGACGCCACTGATTAATAAAGGATAGCTAACTAGCTTGACTGGCATGATAGGTCTTCGTCCTCGCGGTTATCTCGCAAGATGTGCTTGGCAATGTGCTTTACCTTCTGTGGAGAACTGGTTAGCTCTGGAATATGAGTAATTTAGGTCTCAGTCGACTCGAGGTAGGGCGTCAATCAATGCAGGCGGAGGCTGCCGCAATTCAAATTGCGGCAGATCGTTTGGATGGTGCCTTTGAGCGCGCATTGGATTTGATCTTAGAGTCCAGCAGTAAGTTGGTGATTTGTGGCATCGGTAAGTCTGGCCACATCGGCACGAAACTGGCGGCGACATTGTCGAGTTGCGGCATCCCTTCAGTTTTCTTGCATGCTGCTGAAGCGATTCATGGTGATCTGGGTGTGTATCAGCCTGGGGATCCGACGATCGTCCTGTCGAAGAGCGGCAGCACGGCGGAGGTACTGCGCTTGATGCCTATGTTCAAACAACTTAAGTCTCCAGTGATTGCCATTGTCGGCAATATGGATTCTCCGATCGCTACGGCGGCTGATGTGGTATTGGATAGCAGTGTCGAGCGTGAGGCTGATCCACTGAATTTGATGCCGACGTCTAGCTCGACGGTGAGCTTGGCGATTGGTGATGCCCTAGCCGCGGCGTTGGTTAAAGCGCGTGACTTTACTAAGGAGGAATTTGCAAGCTACCATCCCGGTGGACAGCTTGGCCGAAATTTGCTGATGACAGTTGGTGATGTGATGCAGGTCGCCGATCAAATCGCTTGCGCGCGCGCTGAAGAAACGCTGCGCGAAGTGGTGATTCGGATGACCAAGTTTCCATACGGCGCGGCTTGTATCGTGGATGGAGCGAATGGCTTGGCTGGAATTATTACGGATGGCGACATTCGCCGCATTCTTTCGCAGGATGGCGACATTCTGAATTTCAAGGTGGGGGATTGCATGACAAAATCGCCGATTTCGACTCATCCGAACGTGCCTCTGGGTGATGCGGTACGCACGATGGAAGACCGCAGTTCGCAAATTTCGGTGCTACCCGTCGTGGCTGAGAGCGGCGAGCTGTTGGGTTTGCTGCGGCTGCACGATGCGTATCAACCCAGCTTTTCATAAGGCACTGCTATGGGATCTCCATCTGTTGCGCCTCGTGAGTGGGCAGTTGTTGTAGTCGGCGGCTTGACCTTGGCCTTTACTGCTTGGGGGCTTGGGGGCATGCGGCTCTGGTCGCTACATATTTTGTTAGCGGGCGGCTTGTTGACCTGGCTGCTCTCCATCGTGCCGATGTCGCAGCGCTGGAACGGGACGGATGGCGAGCATGGTAATGCGCAAAATCTGCTGCGCCTACTAAAGTTTCCAGTCTTTTGGCTGAGCGTGGCCTTTCTGGTCTATATTACGATTCAGGGGATGAACCCTGCGTGGGAGCAACTACGGGATGAAAGGGGCTGGTGGGTCGAAGAAGTGGAGCCTGTGAGTTGGCTACCTTCTGGAGTCGATACCAGCTATGTGCCGATGAATGCGTTTCGCGTGCTGTCGAGTTTTGCGGCGGCGTTTACGTTGATTTGGGGGCTGTGGGTCGGGGTGCGGCGCCGTAGCAGTGCGGTGCTCTTGCTGTGGTCATTGGTGATCAGTGGGGTGGGAATGGCGATTGTGGCGATGTTGCAAAAGTCCTCTGGTGCAGATGCGGTGCTGTGGGCTGTGAAATCACCGAACCCTCATTTCTGGGGCACGTTCTTCTATCGAAATATGGGAGTGGCCTATCTGAACTTGATCATCTGCGCCTGTGGGATGCTGTATTTTTACCATTTCAATCAAGCAGAGCGTCGTGAGCAGAGTGGCGGGCCGCACTTATTGCTCTTTGTGTTTGTGGCGGTGCTGTATACCTCGATTGGTTTGGCGCTTTCGCGGGGCGGAATTCTGTTTGGCGGCGTGATGGTCGCTGGTTTTTTTATCGTGGCCGCTGCGCGCGGGTTGTTTGCGAGCTCGCTGCGCAATTCGATTTTGCTGAGCTTGCTGATTGGATCGTTAGTCGGCGGTGGCGGCTATATGATCTTTCAATTCGTTGATATCCAAAAAATCGAACAGCGCTTTGGTGACATTGAAGAGACGATTCAGACCGCGGATCAAAGTGACCGAGCGATCACGACCAAATTGACGTGGCAGATGGCGCAAGAGAAATTGTGGCTCGGTTGGGGTGCGGGGTCATGGCGCTACATTTTCCCGATGTATCAAAAGAGCCATCCAGAAATCTTCTATCAAGGCTATCGTGCCCGCGGGGGGTGGTGGGGCCGGAAGATTTATCACTACGCGCACAATGATATTGTGCAGTTTCTCTGTGAGTATGGAATTGTGGGCTGTGGAATATTACTGATGATCTTTGGTTATTGGGTCTGGAACTTACTATTTCGAGCAGCAGGCAATACTTTAAGCGCTCTGATGTTGCTGGTCGGTTTGGGCGCCGCATTTGGGCATGCCTTTGTGGACTTCATCTTCCAAAGTCCAGCCTATTGGCTCGCGCTCAATGGGTTGCTCTGTGTCAGCGTGAAATTGCTCTCACTGCATCGTGAGCGCGTCTATCGCTGAGGCAGTCGTTAGGATAAGAACCGCGTCGTCAGTTGCTCGATAATAGTGTCACGTGCCTCTTCAACAGTATCGACCACTTTAAATAAATCGAGGTCTTCGGGTGAGATCGTACCCCATTCGATCAGTGACTCGAAGTTGACCACGCTGTTCCAAAACTCACTGCCAAACAGTATGATTGGTGGCGCTGTCGGGTCTTTACCAGTCTGCACTAGTGTGAGTGTTTCGAACAGTTCGTCCAGGGTGCCAAATCCACCAGGGAAGGCGACCAGCGCCTTGGCCAGTAATACAAACCAGTATTTACGCACGAAGAAATAGTGGAACTCAAATTGTAGCTCATTGGGGATGTATTCGTTTACGCCTTGCTCAAAGGGCAGGCTAATGCCAAGGCCGATCGATTTGCCCCCGACATTGTGCGCACCGCGATTGGCGGCTTCCATAATGCCGGGGCCGCCACCAGAGCAGATGATGAAACGGCGTTGATCTTTCTCCGGAAGACTCATCGACCATTGAGTGAGTTCTTCGGCGAGTTCGACTGCCATCTGGTAGTAAGGCGCTGCCTTTACTGCACTTTGCGCGAGGTGCAGCGCGCGCTTCTCGGCGTCGTTGAGATGATCGGGGTCAACTATGGCGGCCTGCGCCTCCTCTAGTTTAGCTTGCGCGACGTCGACAGGCATGATCCGAGCAGAGCCAAATAGCACGATGGTGTCTTTGATTTTTTCCTCTGCGAAGCGTAGCCCTGGTTCAGTCATTTCGCAGAGCACCCGAATGTTTCGGGCGGCATCACTATTTAAGAAATTGAGGTCTTTATAGGCTTTGATTGGCCATTCTTCACGGGAGCATTGGGTAGATTCGGGCATAAGAGGTGGGATAAGTGAATATTGGAGTGAACATGGGCAGATCCTAGTCCGCTAGCAACTCTTTCTCTGTTATCTTTTAGGGTTGCGAGCGCCGCTCTGGGCTATTCTTCTAGAACTTTTCTACCCACCCTCAGCTGTCCATATTTAGTATTTATGTATCTCAAAGAGATCGTCATTAGTGGCTTTAAGAGTTTTGCTGATCGCACTCGCCTCGACCTGCGCCGTGGGGTAACTGCTGTCGTTGGTCCGAATGGTTGCGGCAAGAGTAACATTGTTGATGCGATTCGCTGGGTACTGGGCGAGCAGAGTGCTAAAGCGCTGCGCGGTGCGTCCATGCAAGACGTCATTTTTGAGGGAACCGATAAGCGCAAAGGACTGCCAACCTGCGAAGTCTCGTTGACGTTTACCGATTGCGAAGCCGAACTTGGCACTGCCTTTAATGAGGTCGAGATCGCTCGCCGTGTCACGCGCGACGGCGGCAGTGATTATTATATCAATGGTAAGGTTTCGCGCCTAAAGGACATCCAACGCTTGTTCGCTAATACTGGGATAGGCCGCGTGTCTTACTCCTTTATGCTGCAGGGGCAGATTGATCAGATTTTATCGACGAATCCCGGCGAGCGCCGCACCATTTTTGAAGAGGCTGCGGGTATTACACTCTACAAAGCGCAACGTAAAGAGGCGCTTAACAAGCTCTCGCTCGTCGATGCAAATCTTGCCCGTGTCACCGATGTGATCGAGGAAGTCAGCCGTCAAATCGGCTCGTTAAAGCGTCAAGCTAGTAAAGCGTTGCGCTATCAGCGCATTAAGCACCGTTTAACACACTTGGATTTGGCATTTAGTTCGTATCGCTTCACCGCTTTAAAAGGCTCGATTGATACGGTCGCAGGGCGCGCGAATGAGCTACGTAAAAAACTGGAGTCGCACACCGAATCGATGGCTGCCGATGAGGAAGCACTGGCGTCACAAAAAACCGCGCGTGCCGAGTTGTATGACAATATGCAGGAGCTGCAGCAGCGCGTGTTTAATTTGCGCTCCGAGAAGGAAAATTCCGAGAACCAGGCGGAGTTCTCCGCCATTCGTATTAAGGACTTGGAAGCGCGTATTGCGGAATATCAAAAAGAGATCCAAGGCCTCGAAGTACAGCAAGACGAACTTGCCGCGCGTGCACGAAGTGAATCCGAGAATAAACAGCTACAGAGTGATGTCGTGGATGACTCCGATCGCATCTTCCGAGATCGCAATTCAGAGTTGGTCAATTCCCAAGAGCAACTCGGCGAGATGGAGGCGCAACTGCAACAGCGCAGACAGGCTGTGCTGCAGGCGGAGAATCGGATTAATCGGGCACGCTCGCGGTGCACCACGCTCGAAGTCGAGTTAAAGACATATCAGGTCAAACACGCCGCGTTGACCGAGGCACTTTTGACGTTGAAGCAAGAAGTCGTAGTTTTGGAAAAGGGCCATGCTGACATTCAACGGATGTTGGCAAAGCGTCGCGAGGAGCAACAGCTTAGTGAGGTTGCATTAGAGAAAGCTCGCACCGAATCAAAGGCAATTTTCCAGCAGTTCCGCACGATGCAGGAACAGATTCAGGAGCAGGACCGAGGCATCGCACGTAAGACAGCACAGCTCAATGTACTTGAGGACTTGCAGGCCAAATTTGAGGGATTTGGCGAAGGTGCGAAGGCTATCCTCGGCGATAAACTCGGCGACCTCGTGGCAAAAGACAGCGTTTCGATTATTTCCAAAGAGTTGAAGGTGCAGTCTGCCTTCACCAGTGCCCTGCAGACCCTACTCGGTCAAGCTGCAGAAGCCCTGTTTATTGGTGATCCGAAACAAGCGCTAACAGTGATCGATAAGCTCGATGCTGATCAACTCGGGCGTGCCTGCCTACAGGTCAACCTTGAGGCGGGCCATAGTAAGCTGCCTGGAGTGAAGCTGCCAGACGGGATCGTGCCAGCCGCCTCAGTTGTGCTTGCGCGCGATTCCAATCTCAGCGAGGCAGTCACACGTTTGCTGACCAATTGCTATTTTGCGGAAAGCCTTGAGGGATTTGTTCAATTTTGGAAGGCACATCCGGATTTTAACTTCCTGTTAGTTGCAACTCAAAATGGTGAAATTATTGATTGCCGTGGTCTAATTCATGGCGGACGAGCCTCTGGCAAGAAGTCCTCCAGTGTAATTGAGCGCGAATCTGAGACTCGTAAGCTTCGCGGCGAAATCGACACCGAGCGTAAGGCGCTCAACACGTTGCGCCAGCAATCCACGACTCTCGAAGATCAGCGCCATGACGCTGAAGCTTCGGTTGAGGAGCAGCGGCAACGCCTCAGCGAACTTGCCAGTGAAGTGTCTGGGCTTGTCGCGGAAGAGCGTAACCAAGGGCAGAAAGTTGAGCAAAATGCTCGCTCGCATCATCAGAGTGAGGAAGAGCTTGAGCGACTCGATGCGCATCACAGTGATTCTGTGCAAGATCTCGAAGACTCGAAGCAGGAGCTGGTCGCAGCCGAGCAAGGCTTGCTTGAGGAGCGGCAGAACGGCACTGATTTGGAAGATGCGATTGCTCATTCCCGTGAGTCTCGCGACCAAAAGCGCGAAGCTTTGGCTGACGTTCGTCTTGAATTAGCAGAAAAGAAGCAACGTCTCGAATCTGTTGATCGCGTGCTCGGAGAAGTGCAACGCGAGACCGCGAGTTTGCAGAATCGTATCATCCGCCGTAATCAGGAAATTGATACAATCAATGAACAGATCAGCCAACTCAAGGGTAGCGGTGTTGAGGAATCTGAAAAAAGTCTCGAACTTGAAAAGACCTTACAGGTGGCCGCCGGACAGTTATCTGAGGACCGCGCGGCGATTAAAGAAATGGATGCGAAGATTGCTGGAGTTGATGGCGGTCTTTCCGGGCGTCGCAATGAAGGTCGATCTTTTGATCAAGAGATGACTCGTCTTGAAGTCCGTCTAGCAGAAGAGCGCTCGCAGATTGGTTTTATCGAAAGCACAGCCCAAGATGAGTATCAGATCGAACTGGAAAACGTTAACTGGAAGACCGAACTATGGGAAGGCAATGTCGAGTTTGATAAACGCGTAAATTTAGACGACATCGATGACCCCGACAAGCTCGCCGCACAACCAAAGCATGAGCGACGTGATCCGACCGAAGAAGAACTCACGGAGATGGACGGCACAAATTGGAGCGTGATCGAAGAGGAAGTGTCCGAGTTGAAGAGCCGTATTTCGAATATGGGGCCAGTCAATCTCGATGCGATTAGTGAATATACGGATTTGAAGGAACGGCATGATTTCCTGAAAAACCAGAGTGAAGATCTTTGGAATGCGAAAAATGCACTGGTAAAGAGTATCGATGAAATCAATGAGACGTCGCAGAAGTTATTCCGCGAAACCTTCGATCAAGTGCGTAAGAATTTTGCCTTCACGTATGAGAAGATTTCTGGTGGTGGTGAGTCTGATCTTATTTTAGTTGATTCTGATGATCCACTGGAATCGGGGATTGATATCATTGCGCGGCCTCTTGGAACTCGTTTAAAAAGCGTGACACTGCTGTCAGGCGGCCAGCGTACCATGGCTGCGGTAGCATTACTGTTCGCGATCTACATGGTCAAGCCCAGCCCGTTTTGTGTGTTGGATGAGATCGATGCCGCGCTCGACGATGCCAATATCGGACGCTTCTGTGAGACGCTGCATGGCTTTACTGATAAGTCTCAATTCTTGATTGTAACTCACAATAAGCGCACAATCTCTAACGCAGATACGGTGTTTGGTGTAACGATGCCAGAGAAAGGTGTATCAAAGTTGCTCTCAATGCGCTTCAATAAAGACACCAATCAGCCGGACTTAGCTGGCATGGATAATTCGCAGTCGATCTAAGTAGAGTTTGGGGTGTTCAATCCCGGCATGAAGCCACTGTCCTAACTGTGAGCCTCCGCTGAATCGATAGGTTTGTCGCTGGGTTCATTTTCCACTGGGCCATTGAGTATAATCCAAATAAGTATCAAGCAGCTCCAGTAAGTAATGGTGCCGACGATTTCGTGCATGAGGTGGTAGTGATCCATCATTGATGGTGCTAGCAGCACTATAATCAGAATGCGTAGTGTGTTAAATATAAAGCCGAGAGTGATGCTTGAAAGTAAATTGAGGGCGATGTCGATCGGGCCGAGTCTGCGATAAATTGCCAGTAGCACCGCGAGCAGCAAGCTGGTCAAAATGACACCAAATCCATTACACTCGGACGCGACATGAAACGGATGCTCATTGACCATTAGTATGAGTTGGGGCGGTGTCGAGGCGGTGCTATCCTGTACGCCGAGTTCGACGGTCTTGCCAGCAGCACTTAGTGCCATCCCACTCCATTTACCCGCAAGAGTGCGTAGCGGCCAGTCTAGCGGGGTCATTAATATACTAAGTAACATGAACGCACAGAGCGTGCCAGTCGCAGTGTAGGTAATACGGCGCAGGCCTTGGCCGAAGATGAAGAGCACTAAGGAAGCGATGCCGAAGCAATAGGCTGGGACTGCGATTAGTGAGCTGAGCAGGTAAAAAACCTCTGATGAGGGCTGGATTGTTTGGCGCGAAATAATACAGAGTGATAATAAAGCATAGGATACCAAGAGTGTGTTACGGGCGCTCTTGTTGAGGGTGAGTGGCGCTTCGACTTTGATCCGATTATAAAGAACGAGCAAAAAGATCGCCATGGCTAGCACGAGTAGGGCATTCAGAATTCGACTTTGTTCATTCGCACTCGTGGCGACCCAGAGTGTGATTGGCAGAAATGCGATACTAAGGCATGCATACAATAAACCATTTAACCAGAATTCGGATTGCGTACGCTTTTCCTTAAGACTGGCGAAGATCTGCTGACGATTAGACATGTATGGAGAACTTGGGCGCAGTCGTACTTAATGACAAGGCTATCAGGCTGTGGACCTGTGTTGCGGAAATCGCATTGAGAGTCGAGGACGCATGTCTTCGAGGTCTCACCAAAGTCACTCTCGACTCGCTAGAGTACTTTATTTTACGGGCGCTTAAGCCTAGCATAACGCTGCATAAGATACAGTAAAGTGAAGTGGGCTTAGAACTTCTTTTTGCCACGTTCCCAGGGGCGCCGGTCATCGACTGGTTGCACTGCGATCGATTGAATGCGCACTCCCGCAAGAGCGGGGTGGCGCCGTAGTTGTTTATAATTTGTGCCAGTGATCGTGAAGGTTAGAGACTGTGCGGTTTCGGTCTCGACGATTTGATTGTCGACTAGAAAGCTTAGATTCACACGGGTGGAGCCGTATTCAACATCAATCATCTCGCGGAATTTGTCGATGAAGTCAGTGGCGTTTTTCTCGTGTGGGTGCAGGATGAAGTTGATACGCTGAATGATGCGTGGGATCGATTGCTCGAGATCGAATACTTCGTGTGCGGTGAGGCTCATCTCGCCGTTACGTCGGCTAATCTGGCCGTGGATTAAAGTCAGCTTGCCGTCCTCAAGTCGCGCACCGTTTTTCTCATATGGTTCGGGAAACATGATCATCTCGTAACTTTGCGTGGCAGTTGCGAAATTAAAGACGGCCATCTGGCGACTGTCTTTGCGGGTATATTTAATTTGTAAATTACTGATGATGCCGCCGAGACGGAACGTCGTGCGGTCATCAAAGTTAACTAGGTCTTCGGGCTTAGTGAAAGTATCAATCACGGTGTCGAGCCCTGCGTAGGCATCCATCGGGTGTCCCGAAATATAGAACCCAAGCAGCTCTTTCTCGTAGCGCAGCTTTTCGGTCATCGGCATCGGCGGGACGGTCTTACGCGACGGGCCACTCTTGGCCTGCGAATCATCCGCAATACCATCGTCGCCCATCATATCGAACAGTGAGCTTTGTCCTGCTTCGCGGTCGCGGCGCGTACTTTCTGCTTCGGCCAATTCGGAGTCGAGGCAGTCGAGCAGTGTGGCGCGGTCTTCGCCGAAAGAGTCGAAGCCGCCGGTCTTGATCAGTGCTTCAATCACGCGGCGGTTCACGGCCTTGTCTGCGGAACGGATGATGAAGTCGGTGAAGTCTTCGTAAGCGCCGTTGGCATCGCGTTCGTTGATGATGACAATCGAAGCCCCTTCGCCCACGCCCTTAATTGCTGCCATGCCGAAGCGGATGCTACCCCAGTCGTCTTTGATAATAGGGGTAAAGTCGCTACCCGAGTCGTTGATGTCCGGGCTGAGTACTTGCACGTTCATCGCATGGCACTCTGCGAGAATATTCGAGATTTTATCGGAGTTACCTTGCTCCGAAGTGAGTACCGCGGCCATGAACTCGATTGGATAGTTCGCTTTAAGGTAGGCGGTGCGAAAGCTTAGCATCGCATACGCAGCAGAGTGAGATTTGTTGAAGCCGTATTGCGCAAACTTTTCCAGCAACGTGAAAATTGAAGTAGCTGTTTTAGCGTCGATCTTGTTGGTCTTGCGTGCCCCGTCGATGAACACCTGCTTCTGCGCGTCCATCACAGACTTAATCTTCTTACCCATTGCGCGGCGAAGGATGTCCGCGCCGCCCAGCGTGTAGCCGGCAATGATCTGTGCGGCCTGCATCACTTGTTCCTGATAAACTAAGACGCCGTACGTTTCCTGTACCAAGTCTTTGAGCAGCGGATGCGGAATCTGCACTGTGGACGGGTCCTTTTTGCCCTCAATAAATTGATCGATGAACTGCATCGGGCCTGGGCGATAGAGTGCGATCAACGCAATGATTTCTTCAAAAGAACTCAAGCCGATCTGACGGCAGAGGTTTTGCATGCCGCCGGACTCTAACTGAAAGACGGCGGTAGTGCGACCACTGTTGAGCAGGTCGAAAGTCGCTTGATCATCGAGTGGAACGTTATCAACATTAAACTCAGGACGCTGCCGTGTGTTGCGCACATTAGTCTGCGCATCATCGATTACAGTGAGAGTTTTGAGGCCCAAAAAATCCATTTTCAGTAGGCCAAGATCCTCGCTAGGGTCCTTCGGATACTGCGTAGTGAGGTCGCCTTCCTGCAGAGTCACTGGAACCAGGTTTGTGATGTCTTGGTCAGCGATGATGACGCCGCAGGCGTGCTTGCCAGTATTGCGGATCATTCCTTCGATCACGCGGCCTTGCTCAATGATAATTTTTGCGACGGGGTTGTGAGTTATCTCGGCAGCAAGCTCCGGGGACTTTTTGACTGAATCGTCGAGCGTAATGTTCAGCTCGTCGGGAATCATTTTTGCGATCTTGTTGGCTTCGGCATATTCGAGCTCATTGACGCGGGCGAGGTCACGCACAATCATCTTTGCGCCAAACGTGCCGAAAGTGATAATGTTTGCGACGCGGTCTTTTCCGTATTTTTCGCGTACATAGTTCACCACTTGGTCGCGGCGGCGCATGCAGAAGTCGACATCGAAATCGGGCGGCGATACACGCTCTAAGTTAAGCATACGCTCAAACAAAAGACCGAAGCTGAGCGGGTCGATATCAGTAATCTTAAGCACGTAGGCAACAATACAGCCTGCACCCGATCCACGACCTGGGCCCACTGGAATATCTTGTTTGCGCGCCCAGTCAATGAAGTCCCAGACAATCAGGAAGTAGTCGACGAAGCCCGTGCCGGTGATGATCGCTAGCTCGTACTCGAGTTGTTCGCAGTAGCGCTTGTCGCCGGCCGAAACATTCTCCCAGTCGGCGCGGCAGGCGTCGTAGTCGGTGCCGTAACGTTCCTTGAGTCCTTCTTTGCAGAGCTCAAATAGGTAGAGTCCATTGGTCTTGTGCTTGATGCGCTCGGCGTCACTTAGAGTGATTGGTTCCTGCCCATCACGGATGAGAATAGTGTTTTTTTGCACCTCATAGATGTGCAGCACGCGATCAAAGTTTTCGTGGTCATCGCCAGAGTTAATCTCGATCGGCCGCTCGTAAATAGGATAATGGTCTTCGCCAAAGGGCAACTTAACCTCGCACATCTCGGCAACAGCGGAGGTGTTAGTGATCGACTCAGGGATCTCTTTGAAGGCGAGCTCCATCTCCTCGCGTGATTTAAGATAAAATTGGTGCGAGTCATAACGCATGCGCTTCTGGTCCTTAATCTTTGCACCAGTTTGTATGCAGAGCAGTGCGTCGTGCGGCTCCCAGTCGGTGCTGTTGACGTAGTGTACGTCATTGGTGGCGACGACCTTGAGGTCAAATTCTTCGGCGATCTTTAACAAGCCAGGGATGATTCGGCGCTGCTCTTCAATGCCGTGATCCATGATCTCGATAATGAAGAATTCCTTGCCAAAGATATCTACAAACTGTGCGGCGGCATCGCGCGCGTTGTCGTATTCGTCCTTCAGTAGGAACTGCGGGATGACCCCCGCTAAGCAACCCGAAAACCCGATCAGCCCTTCGCTGTGTTGGGCGAGGGTCTTCATGTCTGTGCGCGGGTTGCGGTAGAAGCCTTCGGTGTGCGCTTGTGAGACGATTTTGCAAAGATTCTGATAGCCAACGAAATTACGCGCGAGCAGGCCCATGTGATGGGATTTCTGCTTGGCGCGCAGTTCGTTGACTGTGGCTAGCTCTTGCTCGTAAATGAGATATACTTCGCAACCGAGTAGAGACTTGATGCCGTGCTTCTCCGCTTGCTTGAAAAAGCTGGTCAGCCCGTAGAGCACGCCGTGGTCGGTAATCGACAGCGCCTTCATCCCCAGTTCCGCCGCACGTGAGCAGAGCTTATCCGTACGCGAGCAACCATCCAACAGACTGTGGTCAGTGTGGACGTGGAGATGGACGAATTCGCGGTCTTTTTCGGACATGAAGCCGTGATACTGGCAACCTCCCGCCGACTGTAAAAGTTAAAACGGAGAACTTATTCACAGTCGTGGTGTGTGGCCGCGTTTAGATTTTTATTTCGATTAAAGTTGTAATGAATTCGGGTCTAAACTGATGCATGAGATCTATGAAGTCTTCTAATCAGATTCAATCGAATCGGTGGGTGATCGCGCAGCGTTGGTCACATGTGCAGTTCCTGAGTTTTCGCTGCGATTTTGACGCGATTAGCGAACAGCTTCCCTCCGGTCTGGATTTGGATCTGTTCGATGGCTCTGCATGGTTGAGTATCGTGCCATTTTACATGTCGCACATTCGCTTCCGAGTAACGCCTGCACTGCCTTTTATTTCGCTGTGGGAGCTGAATTTACGCACTTATGTGACTTATCGAGGGCGGCCTGGTGTGCTTTTTTTGACCTTAGATACTGACAATCGCTTAGGGCAGTGGATTGCCACGCGCGTCTTTCATTTGCCGTATCGAGTGCGAAAGATGAAGGGAGGCGTACAGGCTGGGCGCTATTCGTTTACTGCGCCCGATTCATTCTCGATGGAGTCCGAAGTTGGCCCATCGATCGCGGCGGATGCATTGGATCGCTGGTTGGTGGAGCGCTATCATTTATATACGTCGGACGGCACGTCGCTGTATCGCGGCGATGTGGCCCATGAGCCCTGGCGGTTGAAACAAGTCGCTAACCTGCGCTGGGAGGACCGATTGTCGCCTCAGTTTGGCTTCGATCCAGCGAACAATCTGCGCGCACGCTATGCGGAGCCGGTCGATGTACGTTTTAAACCTTTTGTGAAACTATCATAGCATCAATGATGAATCGAGACCAAGTAAAGGCGCTGCAAGATGGTCGTATTAATGGAAAGCTGATGTTTAGCCTGATCTATCTCGGTGATGAACAGTCGTTTTAAAGTCTGAGTGGGTCTTTTATAGACTGTGCCAGAGTGATGCCGTCTTTAGCACTCGAGCGCCGAGCGTAATTTAGCGCTGATTGATCCATGTCGCACTTTCAAATCGTTCGCGTTCTTGCTGAATGCGGCGACTGTCTAACAGCGTGCGAAGATCTGCAACTGTATCGATTGGAATAGCGAGTTTGTTGGCTAGGGCTTGTTGAAAGGCCTCGGCGAAAGTTTGATAATCGAAGTCGTCGGGCAGTGCGTCGCGGGCGATTGAGCCTTGGACGAGAAGGCCTTCGCGAGTACGTTTCATCGCGGCGCCAGCGATTTTTGTGCCGTTGAGGTGGATCACGTCGTTGGCTGTGGGTTGAACAAAGCACTGCTCGGGACCCGTGAGTTCTTTGGCTGGTAGTTTGTCGCAGGCGCGTGGGCAAGGTGCGAGTTGGCTTTGTATGGACTGGCGTTCGAGAGCGGACTGGATGCACCGGTGGATGGTGGCGTAGAACTCGGTGGCGGGTTGATGAGCCGGGGGTAGATCGATTTGCAGCGCGAGCGCGTAAGTCCAATCGTTGCGGTGATCGACGATGCCTCCGCCAGTGAGTCGGCGACACCGGTGTAGCTCCTCGGAGAAGGTCGCATTAATTTCTGAGATTCGCTGGGTGTAGCCGAAGGTGATCGCGGGCTCGGTCCATCCGTAGTGGCGAAAGGCGGCGATACCTTTGGGCAGGGTGTAGAGCAGGGCCGCGTCGAGAGCCATATTTGTGGCGGCGTCGCCAAAGGCGTTGGGTAGAATGATGAGCGGCACGGCGATCGGGGCTTCTAGTGGTCGGATGCACGCAGCGGTTCGACGCTGGTGAGCTCGTCGAGTTGCTCTTCGAAAGTCGCAGGCTTTGTTTTGAGTTTACTGACGATCGGATGAAGGTTGAAGGTAAGATTACTCGGTCGGTTGGCAAACTCGGGGTCGTCATCTTTACAGGCGGATTGTACGCTGTTGAGCGGTAGGCCGAAATGCTTAAGTATCCTTTGGCCCATTTCGAAGCGGCTCATTGTTTCCGCGCCCGCCCAGTGGAAAATCCCGTGTAGGTCGCGGCGCTCGGTGAGTTCGAGGAGTACTTCGGCGACATTCGAGGCGGAGCACGGTTGCCGGATTTCGTCGCAAAAGAGTTTGGGTGTTTCACCACGTGCGATCGCGGCGAGGAGCCTTTCGTGGGCGCTGCGTTGGCTGTGGATGCTGTTGCCCATGAGAATGGGAATGCGTAGCACGACGGGGTCTTCGGCGTTGTGCTTTAGTACTTCGCGCTCGGCCATTAGCTTAGTTTGCCCGTAGAGACTGGTTGGGAAGGGCATGTCGGTGGAGCGGTAGGGTTCGGCGGAGTGCCCATCGAATACCATATCGGTCGATATGTGTAATAGGCGTGCGCCGAGGTGGGTCGATAGCTGTGAGAGGTGGCGAGGTAGGGCGACGTTGATCTTCTCGGCGAGTATGGCGTCGGCATCAACATCAGTGGGCGAAGAGATTGCAGCACAGTTGACGATGCAATCAGGCCAAAGTTCCAGTGCGAGTGCGGTGATTTTATCGAGTGCTTGTGCGTCGAGTTGGATGCTTTGCTCGATCCCGCGCACGATAGGCTCTGTGGTATTATAAAGTGCGATGACTTTATGCCCGCGACGGATGGCGGCTTCGGCGTAGGCATTTCCGAGCAGGCCCGAGGCTCCAGTAAGTAGAATTTTCATAAGTATCGGTAGCTGGTTTTTGTTGCAATCGGTCTTTGGCAAGGCAAGTTTAAAGCCTAATTATATCAATGAAATACGCTGAACTCGCGAATGCCGGTGTGCATCAACAACCGGTCTATGAGCCCGGAAAACCAATCGAAGCGGTCGCTCGTGAATACGGGCTCGACCCTGCAAATATTGCAAAGCTGGCCTCGAATGAGAATCCGTTTGGTCCTTCGCCGAAGGCAATCGCGGCCGGAGCGGAGGCGATGAAGAACGCGCACCTGTATCCGGATGGAGGATGCCAAGTTTTGAGGCAAAAGATCGCGACGCACCGTGGCGTCTCGGCTGAGTCGATTTTAGTCGGCAATGGCTCAAATGAAATTATCGAGTTACTTGGGCATGCATTCTTGCGCCCAGGACTGGAAGTTGTGATGGGAGCGCAGGCTTTTATCGTCTATAAGTTGGTTGCAAAGTTGTTTGGTGCGACGCCTGTTGAAGTGCCGATGGCTGACTTTGGCCATGACCTAGATGCAATGTTGGGCGCAGTGACCGAGCGCACGCGCCTGTTGTTTGTAGCGAGCCCTAACAATCCGACGGGAGTGGCGAATACGGAGGTGGGGTTGCTGAAGTTGCTGCAAGGATTACCAGAGCATGTAATTCTTTGTCTGGACGAGGCATATGCGGAGTATTTGGAGCAGTCGCCAGATTTGTCTGCTGCGATTCACGCGGGCCGAAAAGTGGTGTGCTTACGAACCTTTTCCAAGATTTATGGGCTCGGTGGGCTGCGTGTTGGCTACGCATATGGTGCGCCTGAATTGATCGCGCTGCTGCATCGAGTGCGCCAGCCGTTTAACGTCAATGCGGCGGCGCAGGCGGCGGCGACCGCGGCACTAGATGATTTGGAATTTGTTGCAATGTGCCGAACCGAGAATGAAGTGGGGCGACAGGTGCTCTGCGAGGGGCTAACAGCGCTTGGCTTTAAGACGGTTGGCGGCGCTGCGAATTTTGTGCTGAGCCGGGTCGGCAGCAGCGCGGAGGTATTTGAAGCGTTGCAGCGCCGCGGTTTGATTGTGCGTCCTTTGGCGCCTTATGGAATGCCTGAATATGTGCGCATTACGATTGGTCGCTCAGAGGAGAATGAACGGTTACTGAGTGTGTTGCGTGAGGACCTTAAAAGTGGTGAGATCACAAGTGTCCGATGAGTGCGGCGTGGATCAACTTTTTCGTCTCATTGAGCGCGGTGGCGCTGATGTTGGTGCTGCATGCATTTCTGGTGATGTGCGAAATCAGTTTGGTAAAGTTCCGCTATGGAGGTGTGAGCGCCCAGGCGCTGGAGCAATTGAAGCGCCGCCGTGGCATTGCTCGTCTGATTGAAAATAGCGATCAGACGGGGCGTGCGGTTCGCTTTAGTAAGACGCTTTGCACCGTCGCGGTTGGCTTATTACTCATGCCGCTGGTGAGTGATTTTTTCGGTCTGTTCGAGTCAAAGCAGGCACCGGAGCGCTGGTTGGTTGTGTTGCTGTCCTTTGTGTGCGCGACATCGGTGCATTTTCTGTTTGCTGAGATTTTTCCGCGCGGGTTGGCTATGCGCGATCCAGTGAAAGGGATTCAGCGCACTTACCGAGTGTTGTGGGTCTTTCAAATTTTAACGTTACCTGCGATGCTCTTTTTTCGTGGCCTGAAACGGATGCTGTTTCGCCGCCTAGGCGTCGATGTGGAGGATGAATTGAATCCGCTGGATTTGGATGTGCAAATTCGAGCAATGGGTGAGGATAGTCACGCGCTGTCGCCAGTGGTACGGAAGATAGTGAACCGGGCTTTGCAGATGCAGGAGTTGGTTGTTCAAGACGTTCTGCTACCGCGAAGTCAGGTAGTCATTTGTGACCTAGAAGAAGACTTTAAGGCGAATCTGAAAGTGATGAAAGAGGCGGGGCATACGCGTTTTCCATTGTGCCACGGGAGTCTCGATGACTGCGTCGGAATCCTTCACATTAAAGACATGTTTCGACTCAGTGGTCCATTGGCCGCGGTCGATTTAGTAAAAGTGAAGCGCAACGTTGCGATCTTTGAGCTCGAGACACCCTTAGAAGCCGCCCTGGAGCGCATGCTGCGGGCGAAGTTTCACATGGCGTTGGCTGTGGATGAATTCGGCGGCATCGTCGGCGTTGTTACATTCGAGAGTATACTCGAAGAGCTCGTGGGTGAGATTCAGGACGAATTCGATAGTGAGGAAGATCAGATCCGAGCACTGCGCGCGCCGCACACCTATCGGGTTTCTGGGCTGACGCCGATCCATGATCTTGAGGAGACACTCGGTGTTGAGGTCGAGAATGACGAAGTATCAACTTTCGGGGGGTTGATTACGGGCGAGTTAGGGCGTATCCCTGCGCGTGGGGAGACCCTGTCGCTTGCCGGGATGCGAATTTCAATTGATGAAGTCGACGAGCGCCGCGTGATTGCAGTTCGGGTGGTGGTGTATCGCCGTAGTGCTGGGGCGCCTGGCTAGATGTAACTCACGCCTGTTAAGGTTTAATTCAGCCCAGTGCGGCATGAGTCATTTGCGTTGTGGCGCATATTCGTCAATACTGCCCGAGCTTTCGGGCGAGCCGCTTCTAGGAGGCGTTGATCGCCTGAAGGTCTTGTGCATTCTCGCGGAGGATTGCGCTAAGCCGCAGTAACAAGGTCTCGCGGCTTGGAGTGAAGAGGAATCGGTCACTGCCGAGTTTGTTATACGCATCGGCGATCAGCTCCATCTGTGGTCGACGCATCTGTAGGAGGCGTGTCAGCAGGCGATTGAGGTTTTCTGTATTGCCTAGATCTAGTTCGACCCTGATGAGTTCGGACAGGATCTTTTGATTAGCTGGTGTCTGGTGATAAGCTGTGCTTAGGATTTTTCGTGCTTGCGAACTTCTATCCGTATCTGAGAAGCGACGTGCGACAGCTAGGTGAGTCTCTGGAGCGTTGTTTGCGTTGCTGATAAAATGCTCTAGGTAAATTTCGCCCAAGTCTGGGCGGTTGATACCGTAAGATGCAACGGCTCTCAAGCTGTTGAAGAGGGCCCATCGCTGTGTCAGCCAGTCTGGGCGTTCTTTGAGTAACTCTTCGGAGAAGCTGATTGCGCCATGGTAGTCTTTGCTCACCAGATGGGATTCGACCAACAGCAGGGCAAATGCATCAACAGCAAATTCGTTCTCAAGTGCTTCTTCGTAAGTGCGACGGGCGAGATCGATATTACCCGTGTCTGCGGCAAAGTTTGCGATTGATTGGAGCGCGTTTTCATCGTCGCGGAATTGCTTCAGCATACTTTGAGTTTCACGTTGTTCGCGATCGAAATCCTGAGATTTGTTGTAAATGTAGAGTAATTCTATGCGTGGAGCCGCGCTAAGAGGATCTTTGACGTTGCGCAGAATTGCATAGCGACGTGCTTGGTCGATCTCGCCTATCTCGCGGTGAAAGCGACTGAGCTGCATGAGTAGCGGCTCAGAATTGGGGAATCGACGCAATGAATGCTCCATCTTAGTGATCGCGGCGATTTGATTGCCGCGATCCCAGCTGATTCGGGATAGAAGTAGAAGGCCTTCCAGAGACTCGATTAAATCATACGAGATCAGATAGTCCTCGGCTTGGTCGTAGTTGCCGCGTTGGAAGTTGGCATTGGCTGCGCCGAAAGCCAAGGTGCGATTGATGTCGGTTAGATCAGGCTCTGCTGGGAGGTATTTATTGGAAAGCTCTTGGATTTGCTCGTCCATTTGATTGCGCAGTAATACCCGTAAGGTTTGTTTGAGATAGTCGAGGTCTTCGATTCCTCCGACGGCGAGGCCCTTGACCATCAAGTCCGCTGCGATATCCGGGCGCTTGATTGCCAGCTCATAGAATTCTGCCAAGACCCTACGGCCTTCCAAATTTGAGGGAGAGCGAACAACGCCGAGGCGTAAAAGGCGAAGCGCTTCGCGGTAGTTACCCTCTTTAACCTCTTCGAGACCCAGCTTGATGTGGTAGTCACCCATCTCTTTACGGTGCTCCTCGATGCGAAAGGGGAGGCTAATCATGCCTGTGAAGGTGGCTTGATCAAAATCCTTTTTGTATTTAAAATAACCTAAGAGTGCTCCCGCAGTCGCAATCCAGCCAACAATAAATAAAATCAATAGAGTCGAAAGCATTCTCCCCCAACGCACAGCGATCTGTGGGCGTCCGTCGGATCCTTTGCGTAACACGACGAATCCTAGTAGGATCGGTTTTTCGCGGTAAATAGGGTTTTGGGTTCGTTTTCTATGTTGAGTCGTCATTTTCGGGGCAAAAAGAAATTACGTATAGTATTACAGGTTTTTTACATTCTTCCAAGCCCAAATAAGTAAAAATTTGGGATTGCAGTTTGTAAATGAGACTCCTAATTTGATCGATCTTTTTTAATTTGATTATTCAATTTCCAAACCCCATTGATGCAAATTCCGTGGAATTTCAATTCCTGTGCCTCTAAACATGAAATTAAAACATTTTTTACTTCTTGCAGTATTTGTAACGCCCGCAGGCTTGCCGATTGCGTTACAAGCCGCGCCATTAGTTTCGATTGGCGATAGCGTAGACGTGTTTTTTAATGGATCGTCTTCTCTAGAGTGGCAGTCCAATGTTTTTAGCGATGAGAGAGGCGCGGTGGATGACTACAAGTATACAGTGTCTCCTGGCTTCGAGATCAATGTCGGTCGCGGCCTGTCTAATGCAGACCTGAGCATAATCACGCGTTACGATATTGTTCGTTTCGACAAGGTGACTGACCTCGACAACGAGCTATTCCATATCAAGGCAGTTGGTTCATATGCGGGTAGTCGTTTGACCGTGAATGGCCTGGTGAGCTACGATGAGAATCAATCGAATGGGGCGGATGGGAATGACAATCAAAAAGGGAAATTGAGCGCTTCAGAAACGACCGCTGCGAACCTGAATGGCGAGTATACCTTATCGCCCAAGTTTAGTTTCGGCGCGGGAGTTAATTATAATAAACGTGAATATAAGGAGAGTAGCTCGGCGGATCGTGAGAGCTATACAGTTCCGCTCGATATTTTCTACGAGTTGACCCCTAAGGTCGATTTGAGTATTGGTTATACATATACTTCGACGGAGGTCTCCCGTACTCTCTCCGGCGTTAATGGAGTGGATGGCTACGATAAAGAACAGCACTTCGTAAATGTCGGTGCGCGTGGCGATTTGCTGCCGAAACTGAATGGCAGCTTTAAAATCGGGTTTAATACCATGGATTCGGATGACCCGATTACGCGGGATGGAAATGGACCAGAGGGGAGATCCGACCGCGACTCCAGCAGTAGTCTTGGGCTCGATGCGAGCTTTACATATCTGGCGACGGCGAAGGTCAGTACCAATTTGAATTTGAATCGGAACTTTGATGTGGCAGGTCAGGGTGAAAGCACGGAGGCGACTAGAGTTGATTTGAGTGCGAACTATTCGATCAATACTAGATTTACTGCGACGGCGAATTTAGGTTATACTTTGCGTGAATATGTGGATTCGAAACGGGAAGATGATAACTATCGCACCGGTTTGAGTTTGTCCTATGTGCCAAATGAATATTGGCGCTTTAGCACTGGCTATAACTATACTGAAAATGATTCAAATAGTGATGGGCAGAGTTACGAAGCGCACGTAATCAATGTATCGGCATCGTTGCGCTATTAATTACTGAACTTCTCCCCGTATTAACGGTCAAAATGCCTCTATTCAGGGGCATTTTTTAATTTATGAAACATTTACCATCTTCACTCGTATTCTATTTTTTGTTCTGCATCGCTGCTTTGTCGGCGCAAGAAGGTGGCGCTGATGGCGCCGATTCTTCACAGTCTAGCGGTCGAGGCGCTGCGATAGGTATGGTTGTTGGCAGTAACTACGTGCTTAAAGTTTCGGACGTAATTGAAATCAATGTCTATCAAGAGGGTGATTTGAATAAATCTGCCCGAATAGAAGGCGACGGCACCGTGGCCTTGGCTTTGGTAGGAAAGGTGAAGATCGCTGGGATGACGGTCGCAGAGAGTCAGGCCTTAATTACCCAACTGTATAATCGCGATTACTTGGTGGATCCGCAAATTTCATTGTTGGTGGTGTCTTTCTCACCTAAAGTGTTACATATTCTCGGCTCAGTGGGGAACCCGGGCGTGGTCGAGATCCCGCCAGATCGCGTTTTAACACTGACCGAGGCGCTGTCTATGGTTGGTGGCGTCACCCGCATGGGGAATCCCAAGGCAATTAAGATTAAGCGGGTGGATCAGGACGGGCGTTCTAGACAAATGGAAGTTAACTTCACTAAGATAGTACAAGACCCGGACGTCAAAGATCTCCCCTTAAACGAGGGCGATACGATTTGGGTGCCTGAAAGAATTATCTAATTTGCATTAAGAATACCTATGAAAAATGATTATGTAAAAGGCGCTCCTGACCCAAATAAGGGCGGTTATGGTGGGTACGGTAACTATGGCGGTTATAGCTACTCCGATGGCGGTTATGGAGGTGGTTATGGTCCTGGCGGTGCGCCTCAGCGCACTTTTAAGGATTATTTCCTCATGTTTCGCGAGCGAGTCTGGTACCTGATTGTTGCGTTTTTTATTATCTTTTCCGGGTCGATTCTTTATACTTTTAATAAGACCAAGGTATACACTGCGGTCGCGATGGTGCAACTGTTGCGCGATGATCCTTCGGCGATGGCGAGTGCTGAGATGGAGATGAATCAGATTCGCGGAGCCGAGGATTTAAATACTCAGATCAGCGTGTTGAGAAGCGGAGCGATTGTTCTAGGGGTCGAGCGTCGCTTGCAGGATGACGAGCGTGAGCGTTTTATGGCCCCTTATGCAGATGCATTGAGCTTTACGGGGCCGCTCACTCCCACTCAGATGCTGGCTCAAAATCGTAAGATCCTGCCGCAGCGCGGAACTTTGATGATTGGCGTGGGGTATAATCATCCAGATCCGGTGATGGCGGCACGTGTCGCCAACCTGTTTGCTGACGAATTTATCAATTATAATTTGACCTTAAATATCGATGGATCGATGAAGGCGGTTGAAGATTTGCGGATTCGCGCAGACCAGCAGAAAGAGCGAGTTGAAGAGTTGGAGTTGAAGATGGCGGAATACCGTGAAGACAACAATGCGGTATCGTTGGAGAGCCAAGAGAACATCGCAGCGACTCAGTTGAGCTCTCTGAATACTATTAAAATAGAGAATAAACACCTGTATGATAATCTCGAGACTCGCATAAATCTAATCGAGAGCTTTCGTCGAGCAGGTAGAAATCTTTCGGAGTTGCCCTTTATTGCTGAGCAGGGTCAGGTTTCTCAGTTGTTGAGTCAAATTTCAGCAATTAAGATTGGCATCTCAAGTTCATCGAAGCGCTATCGCGAGAAGCATCCTGTGATGATTGAACAGCAGCAAACCTTGCAGGAATCAGAGGTGGAATTGGCGGCGGCAGTGAAGGATTCAGTTGATAAGCTATCGTCGGCACTTGTCGAGGCGAAGAGCAATTTCGAACTCGCCAGTCAGCGACTTGCCGAGAAAGAGCTTGAACTCATTAAATTGAGTAAAACGCGTGTCGCATATAGTTCCTTGCAGCGTGAGATGGATGTGCAGCAGGGCTTTTTGCAGGCACTAGTTCAACGTATGACGCAAGAAAGGGCGGCGGTCAATTTGAAGAATCCGAATTCGCGTGTGATCGATGAGGCCTTGCCGCCGTTGCGGCACTCCTCGCCGAATATTGTGATGAACCTAGCTGCCGGGTTTTTTGGTGGCTTGGCGGTCGGTGCGGGCTTGATTTTCGTGGTCGCTTTTTTAGACGACCGAGTGAAAAGCGCGTTTGATATCGAAGGCACCGTCGGGCTTTCGATGCTGGGTGTCGTTCCACGGATCAAGAAGTTAGATTCGAATTCAAAAGCACAGGCAGTGGCTTCGAATATCGATCGTCACGTGACCGAGGCATTTCGTTCGATTCATTCTGCGCTGAAAATCAGTGAAGAGAGTAAAAATGCGAAAGTGATCGTGACGACCAGTACGGTTCCGGGAGAGGGTAAGTCTTTCATTAGCTCGAATCTGGCGCTGACTTTTGCGAATCATGGTGAGAAGACTTTGCTATTGGACGGTGACCTCCGTCTGCCGAATGTGGCCCGCTCACTGCAGTTAGAGAATGAGTTCGGCATGTTAGACCACATTGAAAAAGAAGTGGCGCTGGACGAGGTAATTATGAAGGCAGTGTATCCGAATCTGGATGTGTTGCCTTCTGGGGGGAAGTCGAAGAATCCGACGCAGGTGCTCAACAGCGCCAAGTTTGAAGCGATGCTGGCTGACTTGCGTGATCGTTACGATCGGATCGTGATTGACTCTCCACCGCTTGCGGCGGTGAGTGATGTGCTCAATCTGCTTCCGCTGGCTGATGGTGTACTTTACGTGATCAAGTTTAACACTGTGAAGCGTAAGACTGCGGTGGTGAATGTTCGCCGACTCTGGGAGTCGAACACGCCAATCTTTGGCGCGATTCTAAATAACATCTCGAGTACACTCGCAAGTTACTACTATTCCAGCTACTCTGATAAGGCGTATCAGGATTATTACATCAGTCAGGATGTAGAATTAGAAGATGAGCTTGCTGGTTCGGTGGAACCTGAAATGGAGCCTCGGGCTTAGTCATCACTTCGAGTAAATTTACAAAAGACCCGCCGAATCCGTCGGGTCTTTTTTATGGTTCCTCTTCGAGTACCGTCATAACGCTTACGCATTGCAATCGAAGTGGGGTTTCCGCCGGGCGGTAGTTATAGACGTTCAGAAGCAATCTCGACCTCGGGTCGGTCGTTCCTCCCGCCTGTCTTTACTTTGAATGGGTTCAGCTACTCAGCCTCGCACTTGGCAGCAGCGCGGCGGAGTCGATCGTTAATCGCTTTGCCAATGCCCTCTTCGGCTGCCAGCTCGATCCTTAGTTGTTGGTAGCCTTGCTGGTCGAGTCGTTGGATCAATTCAAACAGGTTGTGTGCGATTTCGTTGAGCTCGCCCGTTTCGGAGAGCCAGAAGATATTAGCCTGATTGGTATGCCAGGTGGGCTTTTGATTGCTGACGAGCGCAATCCCTGATTCGGGCGTAGCGTTGGTGGTTAATGTTTCGCCGTGCGGAAGCAGTGTGACTTGGGCTTTGGGGCTGTAGTGCTTGGTCATTAAGCCAGGAGCACTTTGCGGGGCAGTGTCATTACTGGCACCACTGTGTGTGGTCACTTCGACCTGCAGGATTTGGTTGATCTGCGCTTGCGTAATTGGGCCGTGCCTAAGAATTGTCGGCACCTGTGGATTGCGCAAATCAACGATGGTTGATTCGAGCCCAAAGTCGCAAGCGCCACCATCGAGCACCGCTTGAATGCGGCTACCGAGAGTGTGCGCCACATGACAGGCGCGCGTTGGACTGACGTAGCCGAATGGGTTAGCGCTGGGTGCGGCCAGTGGGAAGTCGAGGCGCTTTAGAATAGTGCGAAAGACCGGGTGCTGTGGCACTCGGATTGCCACGCTCGGCAGGCCAGCGGTGACTAGGTCTGGTATACTTGATTGCTTGGGCACGACCATGGTCAGAGGCCCTGGCCAGAAAGCTGCTGCGAGTTGGCGTACACTGTCGTTCGTTTCGATATGTGCCTCAGTCGCTGCTAGGTCGCTGAAGTGGACGATCAATGGGTCCAGAAGCGGGCGGCCTTTGACCGCGAAGATCTTGCGCACGCTGCTGGCATTGAGCGCGTTAGCCGCGAGGCCGTAGACAGTCTCAGTCGGCATGCCGACGACTTCGTTGGCGCGCAGCAAATCAGCACAGTGAGCTAGGTTCGCTGCGGTGGCTTCGAGGACTTTACTGCTGTGGTCCATGGTTGATTGGAATTGTGGATATAAAAAATCCTTCCTCGGATGAGGAAGGATTGGAAAGTCCTATATTCGTGACGCAGCTTACTGCATAGTCAGCATGTTACGACCCTGCTTGATGAGTTTCGTAATGCGACGCTGATGCTTTGCGGAAAGGCCTGTGTCTTTACGAGGAAGGATCTTGCCCGTTTCAGTAATGAAGCGGGATAGTTGCTCCACATCGTTGAACGTGAAGTCCATCGGGTTGCGGGAGCGATTGAGTTTCTTAGTGTCTGTGCTCATAAAGCGAAGGAAAGTAGGTGTTCCAGTCACGGGTGCAAGTAAATTTTTTGCCCTAGTTGGTTGTTTTAATTTAATCGCAAAGCACTGATTGTCAGTCGCTTAAATGTTTATTCGAATGACTTCCAAGAACTCTGGCAGAACGGATTTCAATTTAGCGGGCCCAATTCCTTTAATATCGAGGGCCTCTTGTTCGGTTTGAGGCTTCTGATTGGCGAGTTCCACGAGAACCGAATTAGGAAACACGGTAAATGCAGGTTTGCCGCTTTTGGCGGCCATTTTGGCACGATGTCCGACCAATAGTCCGTAAAGACGGCGATCCAGTATGCCTCCCGCTTCACTACCTTTAGGTTTAGCGGGAGTGGTTGAGCTGCCTCTTCTCTGGCTAAGCGCCCCTGCGGTGCGTTCTGGCAGTTCGAGGTCGATACGTTCAGCGCCACGCATAACGCGGGCGCCGACCGGCATTAATTGGAGTAGGGGGTAGTTGCCTTCGACGACAGTTTGCACCAGACCAGCGCGTTCGAGGCATTCGAACAGCGCATCCACGTAGGCGCTGCCTTCGCTTTTAAGGATGCCGTGTGTGGATAGTTCGTCGAGACCACTGTCGCGGATAGCAGCGCTTCGGCTACCGAGTAGGCATTGGATGATCTTTCGTTTGCCAAAGCGTGGTGCCCACTCGTCGGCGCCGAGGTGACGGCTCATGCGTGCCACGCCGCTGAGGGCTTTTTGCAACAGCGTGAATTCGTCTTTGCTCGGCTCGCGTGCGGCGCTGTTTTTGGCCTGTTTGCAATTGTCACAGCGTTTACAGTTCTCACCGTTACGCTCGCCGAAGTAGTCGAGAATCCATTTCTGGCGGCAGCTTTGCGCGTAGGAAAAGTTGATCACGGTCTTGAGACGCTCTTCATCGCGAGCTGCTTTAAGAGCCAGCGCTTGGCCATCAATCGGCAAGCTGCTACCACTTTGTCCGAGTTGCTTAATACGCGTGCCCTTCAGTCGCTGACCGGGTATGTCGAAGCGCTCGATCCAGTCTTGCCGAGCCAATACCGAGATGGCAGTGCTGACAGCCATCGGGTTGACTTTGCGACCGACGCGCTCACAGAGGTCGTCCACGGGTAGTCGGACTTCGTGCTGTGCGTCACTTTCTGCGCAGAGTAGGTCAAAGATTTCGGCGATCAGTGCTTTACCAGGATTGGCGCCGTCGATGAAAAAGTCCTGCACGCGCTTGTCCGCATAGGAAAAAAGCATTTCACAGACAGATGGCTTGCCGTCGCGTCCTGCGCGTCCGCCTTCCTGATAGTAGGCCTCGACGCTGCCGGGCATTTCGTAGTGGCAGACGAAGCGGATGTCGGAGCGGTCGATGCCCATGCCGAAGGCATTGGTGGCGACCACAATGTTGGCACTACCGGTCATAAAACGCTCCTGCGCGGCAGTGCGGTCTCGATCAGAGAGACCGCCGTGGTAACGTATTACAGAGCTAGTTAAATGCTCGATTTTACCCGCCACGGCATCCACCGATTTACGCGTTGCGCAATAAATGATGCCAGTGGTGTGCTGCTTGATCAGTGCCTGTAGGGCTTGCATCTTATCGTTGTCAGAGTTGGTTTGACGCACTTTGAAGCTGAGGTTGTCGCGCGCAAATCCTGCGACAAACTCGCCGGCACTCTCCATTTCGAGGCTCTTTTTGATGTCGAGCTGCACATCCGGCGTCGCCGTCGCTGTCAATGCAATGCACGGCGGATTACCAATGGCTTTGCGCGCTTCGCCGAGGCGCATGTAGTCGGGGCGGAAGTCGTGCCCCCACTGTGAGAGGCAGTGCGCTTCGTCGATCGCGAACAGGCTGATAGCATCTTTCGACAGTGCATTGAGAAATGATTGCGAGCGAAAGCGCTCCGGCGCGACGTAGACCAGTTTCAGTGTGCGATTGCGGATGCCATCCAGTGTTTCGCGTTGTTGTTCCAGAGTTTGTGAGCTATTCAGTAAGCCAGCCGGCAGGCCGCGTGCTTGCAGCGCATCGACCTGATCTTTCATCAGTGCGATCAATGGCGAGACGACTAAGGTGACGCCAGGGAGCAGTAGCGCTGGTAACTGGAAGCAGAGGCTCTTCCCGCCGCCGGTTGGCATCACAACGAGGGTATCCTTCCCCTCTAGCACTGCGCGTATAATATCGCCTTGCGGTTCCCTAAACGCGGGCATACCGAAATACTTTTGCAGTGCGTCTTCTGGTGTCATTGCAGTTGACTGTGCGAATGTTCACCAGTTTGCCAAGTCTAAGCTTTATCTATCTCTGAGCTTGATCGTTTCTTCGAGGGGCCTAGGTTCGGCGCATCTGGTTTTCGTTCCCGTAGTTCAATGGATAGAACAACTGTTTCCTAAATAGTCGATCTGGGTTCGATTCCCAGCGGGAATACCAGGCTGCGCATGGTGACACACTTACGTGTGAGTTAGTCGAACCTAGATGGTGATCTGGGTGGGGTCTTCGCCTGCGGCTGCGTAGTCGATTCCCAGCGGGAATACCAGGCTGTGTGAAGCGCTGCTGCAAAAACGCACTTATCTGTTCGCATGCATTTTGAATTGGAGCGAGGGCGACTCGCCATCGTCGTTGCCTAATGTGGGCGAGTCGCCCACACTCCTTATAATTGCTTCAGGTATTTCTTGCCGTTGGGATCGATAAAAAGGACACGCTTTTCCTGAATGATTAAGACTTTGAGGCCGAGTCCGACGTTGACGGTTTCGCCGACCAAGTAGGCATTGTTATTGAGGATCACTTTGTTGCCACTGGTCGAGAGCCGAACGCCGGAGATTTTCGATTTACCCAGCCATTGAATGATATCTTGGCTCGGTTTGGCTGCTGCTTTGGTTGCGGCGAGTTGCTTCGCGGCTTCTGCTTGTTTGGCGGAGGTCGCATCGGCGGCGGCTTTGGCTTCGGCAGCCACGCGCGCGAGGCGCAGGTCATTGAGCACGCTGGGACTGTCTTGCTCGAGTGGCTGAGTCGGTGCGGGAGTCGGTGCGGCGAGCGGTTGAATTATTGGTGTTGCTGGGGATATCTGCTTTGCAGGAGCTGGAAGTGTTGCCGCTTGTTGGGCGACTGGTGCGGGGTCTTTACGCAGCACGACAATAGTGAGTCCTGCGACGAGGCCAATGAGGAGGGCGATGCCTGCAACGAGGCCGATGAGGAGCCCTGACTTGTTGAAGTTACCAGTATACTTTGGGTGCGACGCGCTGGCATGATCAGCAGCCGTGGCTGGACGGCTAGGGGTGCGCTGATGCTGCGCTTTGCGGAGGGCTTGGTTGATTAAACTCATGTGTGTTTAAAATTACTTGTGTAGCCGATTGATGTCTTTGAGGGCTTTGCGTGCATCCCACCAGTTGACATCAGTGCCGTTGCGAATGAAGGAGGCGAGTAGGGCTTTGTCGCACAGGTTGTTAATCATACGTGGAATACCTAGGCTACCTTTGGCAATTTTTTTGACCGCGAGCGGGGTGAATTGAGGCTGGCCGTTGCTGCCTGCGAGGCTGAGCCGATGCAGGATATAGAGATGCACCTCCGTTGCCTTGAGGGGTTGCAGGTCGTAGTGGACTAGCACGCGTTGGCGCAACTGACGCAAGCGGTCTTCCTTGAGCTTGAGGGTCAACTCAGGCTGGCCCATGAGGATAATCTGTAGCAATTTCTGATCGTAGGTTTCGAGGTTGGAGAGCATCCGCAACATTTCCATGACCTCGAAGGAAAGGTTTTGCGCCTCGTCGATGATCAGGACGATTTCGCGGCCTTGATCGATGCGTTCGAGTAGAACGTCATTCATCTTGTCGAGTAAATCGCTTTTGGAGCGGGCTTTCGACTCTTCGCCTAGCTCCTTCATGATGCCTTTGAGGAGCTGTGTTTCAGAGATTCTGGGGTTCAAGAGCAGCGCCGTATCGCACATTTCATTGGCCTCAAGCTCTTCGAGCAGCTTACGACACAGCGTAGTTTTACCACAGCCGACCTCTCCAGTTAGGACGATGAAGCCCTTTTTATCTTCGATTCCATAGCGAAGATGCTGCAGCGCCTCTTCGTGGGTCGGGCTGAGAAATAGGAAACGCGGATTAGGCGTGACGTGAAAGGGCATTTCCGAGAATCCAAAATAATCCTGATACATATGATATAAAATCTACTAAGCTAAGCTGAGATTACCCTTTCCAATTTCAAGAAAATGACCTTCTGTGTGGAGTCTAATGCCGAATCCTTCACAGCGAAAAGAACGCGTAATCCTACTCATGATGGTGGGGGTGCTGTTAGCATTGATCGTATTCTTTAGCAGTCTTATGGTACAGACTTATCGAGAGTACAAGAATTTCAGAGTACGCGAACTTAGAATTGAGGCGAAGCTCACACAAGCTCGAAAAGAGTTTGAGCAAAAGGAGATTTATTTGGCGCGATTGCTGGAAGACCCGGAATTTTTGGAGCGTGTGGTGCGTGAGCGCCTTGGGTACGCACGTCCGGATGAATTACTGTTTCGATTCTCTGATGAGCCTTGAGTGGCACTGAGAATAGCCTTTATCAGGTTTTAACTTTGATTTTACGCAGTGGATGGATCGAGGTTTACATTTTCGATGCAGCACTTTAGTCAGTGTTGGCTTCGATTATGAATCATTCCTGCGCGACCACATCTCTCATTCAAGCATTTCAACAGGCTGGCCAAGGGCAGGTCTTTCGTTACTTCGATGAACTTGATGCCGACGGGCAGGCTCAATTACTTGCTCAGGCGTCGTCGATTGACCTTTCGGAAGTGGATGCGTTGGTCACTGAGCACCTTCAGAGGGCGCATACGAGTTCGGTTGATTTGGACGGCTTAACGCCTGCGCCTTACACGGCGAGACCTGCGAACGGAGGCGACCAAGCACAGTGGGACGCCGCGGTTGCGGCAGGCTCGGTTGCTATTGCCGCAGGTCGTGTGGCGGCTTTTACAGTAGCGGGAGGCCAAGGCACACGCCTAGGCTATGATGGGCCGAAGGGCACATATCCGGTGACCCCAGTGTCGCAAAAAACACTCTTTCAAGTGTTCGCTGAAAAGATCGCGCGTTCAGGTGAGCGTTTTGGCGTGACGATTCCTTGGTTCATTCTCACCAGTGAGATCAACAATGAGGCCACAGTCGCCGCTTTTAAGGAGTCAGATTTTTTCGGACTCGAATCTGATTCGGTTCATTTTATTATGCAAGGGCTGGTGCCGGCGGTTGATTATGACGGCAAGATCCTGCTCGCTGAGAAGTCGAAGATCGCGATGACGCCAGATGGTCACGGTGGTTCGCTGCGTGCGTTGGTGCGTAGTGGTGCGGTGGCGAAGATGGAGGAGCTGGGGGTCGATTGCGTGAGCTATTTCCAAGTGGATAATCCAATTATTCAATGTATCGATCCGGCTTTCATTGGTTTTCACGTGCTCGGGCAGTCAGAACTTTCGAGCAAGATGGTGCCGAAAGCCTATGCGCTCGAAAAGGTCGGTCATTTTTGTATACAAAATGACGCGGCTCTGGTGGTGGAATATAGCGACATGCCGGATGCGATGCAGGAGGAGACAAATGCTGATGGCTCGATTCGCTTTAATGGTGGCAGCGTCGCGATTCACATTTTTGACCGTGCATTTATTGCGCGGGCGGGCAGCACAGCATCGGATTTGCAGCTGCCATTCCATCGTGCCGATAAGAAGATCCCATACGTTGGTGCGGATGGGGTGATCGTCACTCCAGACGCTGCCAATGGAGTGAAGTTTGAAATGTTCGTGTTTGACGCGCTGCCACTGGCAAAGAATCCAGTGATTATCGAAGCGGCTCGTGAGGATGATTTTAGTCCAGTGAAGAATGCCGAAGGCGTGGACTCGCCTAAATCTTGTAAGAGGGACCAACTGCGGATGTTCGTCCGTTGGCTCAGAGCTGCGGGCGAAGAAATCGAGACGGATGAGACAGGCGTGCCGAGCACCTGGTTTGAGATCTGCCACTTATTTGCCGCGGATGAAGCTGACTTTGTCGCGCAATGGGCGGCACTCGAGGATAAGCCTACAATTGTCGAAGGTTTGATTATCGAGTAATTCAATATTCAGTATAGCAATCATTCATATCATTATCGAAATACTATGAGCATCATTGAAAAAATCGAAGCTGCTGGAACCGCGGGTTCTCTGCTTGAAAGCACTGTGGTCAATTTGAAACAGTGGGTCAGCGCCGACTTTCTTCCTGAGTGGGCTGGGGCGAGTATTAGTGAACTGGTCGAAAACGGCGAGTGGGACGAGTTGAATGACCGGTTTTACCAAAATCTTGCATTTGGCACGGGTGGCATTCGTGGTCGCACGATTGGTCGTGTGCCAGCTGCCGCAGAAACTGGCACGTTGTCCGAGACGGGCTCTCCTGAACATGCTGCAGTGGGGTCGAATGTACTCAACGATTTCAATCTCGTACGGGCAACAATCGGCCTCTTTCGCTACACCAAGCAGTATCTCAAAGAGTCTGGCAGCTACGATTTACCGCGCTTCGTGATTGCACATGATGTGCGCCATTTCTCACGTCATTTCTGTGAGCTGGCTGCATCGACTTGGTGTAAGCTCGGTGGCCAAGCGTTGATCTTCGAAGGGCCTCGCTCGACGCCGCAACTGAGCTTTGCAGTGCGGCAAAATAATGCGACTTGTGGTGCGGTGATTACCGCCAGCCACAATCCGCCGCATGACAATGGTTTCAAAGTCTATTTCGATGATGGCGCGCAAGTGGTATCTCCGCACGCCGAAGGCATCGTTGATCTGGTCAATTTAGTTGAACTTTCTGCAGTGCCGGCTTTCCTCAATATCGATCTCGAGCCAGTGATCTCTTTGGGCGCGGCAGATGATGCGGCCTATTTAGAGCTGCTCAAAGAGATGGTGATTGATCATGAAGTGATGCAGGAGGAGGCGCCTCAAATCGTGTTTTCTCCGATCCATGGCACGGGTGCGATTAGCTCGGTGCCTGCTTTGAAGGCACTCGGCGTCAAAGTCATCGAAGTGCCTGAGCAGATGGTGCAAGACGCGCGCTTCCCGACCGTCAAGTCGCCCAACCCTGAAAATGCCGAAGCGCTTGCGATGGCGATTGCGAAGGCCGAGGAAGTTGGTGCGGATGTGGTCGTCGCCACTGACCCAGATGCAGACCGAATGGGCGTCGCCGTGCGCGATCGTAGCGGCGAGATGGTGTTGTTGACTGGCAACCAAATTGGCACAATCATGGCGGAGTATCGTATCTCCGTGCTAAAAGACGCTGAAGTGATCCCAGAAGATGGCGGTGAAAATGCTGTCTTAATTAAGACTTTTGTGACGAGCCCGATGCAGGAAGCAGTAGCTGATTGGCATGGCCTAAAGACGATCAACACCTTGACTGGGTTTAAGTGGATTGGCGAAAAGCTTGCCGGTTATGAAGCGCAAATGAAAGCTCGCTTGCTTGAAGAAGAAGGCACTGCAGTGGATTACGATGCGTGCGATATTTGGACACGTGCCGATCTATTGCTCGATTACTCGACTTATTTCGTCTTCGGCGGTGAAGAGAGTTATGGCTATCTTGCGACCGATAAGCTGCGCGATAAGGATGCCAATGCAGCAGTTATTATGTTTTGCGAAGTCGCGGCATATTTGAAGGCGCAGGAAATGACATTTCCGGAGTTTCTCGATTCGTTGTATTTGCAACATGGATACTACGAAGAGAAAACAATCAATATCTACTACGAGGGCGCTGCCGGCAGTCAGAAGATTAAGAACATTTTAGAGTCCTACCGTAGCGCGGCGCCGAAGGCATTTGGCGATGTGAAAGTATCTGGGTTTACTGACTTCGGTGAAGACGAAATCATCGATGCCGATGGGCAGAAGATCCCGCCGCAGGATTTCTACTTCCTTGAGTTGAGTAATGGTTACAGCTTCGCCGTTCGCGGATCAGGTACGGAGCCGAAGATTAAGTTCTATGTGTTTGGTCGCAGCGATGTACTTGACCCAGAAGACTTGATCAAGGTGAAGGCCGTGGCCGCAGTCGAAATGCAAAGTGTGCTTGCCGCTATCGAGGCAGATGCTCGTGTGCGTGCAGAAGGCTAGGCTAAGATGGCTTTTAGAATTCGAAAAAGCCGCACTCCTATTGGAGTGCGGCTGCTTAATTAGAAATACAGTCTGGTCGATTCTACTGAATCTTAAAAGCTGTCCGTAACTACAACTTCGTCGTATTTGAGCTGGCCGCTGCGCGTATTAGCGTCTTTGAGGGCTTTGCCGACTGGCAGCATCATTCCGATAATATGATGCTCAGGAAGATTGATGATTTCGGCGACTTTCACCGGGTCGAAGCCGATCATTGGGCAGGAGTCGTAGCCCATCGATTTTGCGGTGAGCATAAGTGTCTGTGCCGCGATGCCGATCGAGCGCATCGCTTCGTCGCGTTGTAGGGCTGGGTTGTCTTTATAAAAAGGCTCAATCATCGGCACTAGCATCTCTTGCACAGGCTGTGGTGCGTGGACCCAATAGCGGCCTCCATTTTCGTAAGAATGTAGGTCAGCACAGAGCACGATAAGGATCGATGCTTCACTGACTTGAGCTTGATCCCAGGCTGCCTGTCGGAGCGCTGCTTTCTTCGCTTGGTCAGTGACGACGACGAAGCGCCAATTCTGCATATTAAAAGAAGTCGGAGAAAGTAATGCGAGCTCGAGCAGTTCTTGAATCTCGACCTCAGTCATTTTGTGGTCGGGATCGTAATGTTTAATTGAGCGGCGTTGGTGTATAGCGGTTGATGTATCCATGGCCGCGATATTGATAAGTTTTCTGCTAGAATCAAGAAGCGAGCGCGGAAAGCTTGCGGACACTTCAAATATTGCCCTAGGTATGTAAGTTCTAGGCCTAATTGCCGTTCTCCTATAATGACTACCACAATTCTATGGTTTCGTAATGATCTACGCCTTGACGACAATTCTGCTTTGGCGGCGGCGATTGAAGCGGGCGGAGATGTGATACCCGTCTTCATTTGGTCACCTGAAGAGGATGCTGGCTGGCCTCCGGGGGGCGCGTCGAAATGGTGGTTGCACCAAGCATTACTAAGTTTGGAGTCGCGCTTAGCGAAGCATGGCTCGCAGTTGATAGTTCGCCACGGCAACAGCTTAAAGATACTGCGACAGCTGGTTGAAGAGACGGGAGCGACACAGGTGGTTTGGAATCGTCGCTATGAGGGCCCACTGCGTGCAGTCGATATGGAAGTTAAACGTTCGCTGCGTGACGATGGAATTGCAGTGGAGAGTTTTAATAGTTGCCTGCTGAATGAGCCGCATACCGTCGCGGCGGGTGGCGGGCAGCCCTACAAAGTATACACCCCCTACTGGAAGAAAGTTCACACCAGAGCTGTGGAAGCACCAGTCGAGCCAGCATTAGATCGATTACAGGGCCCCGCAACGTGGCCGACTTCTGCTTCGTTGCAGGAGTTATGCTTATTGCCAGAGGTGCATTGGTACGCGGGTCTGGCTGAGCGGTGGTGCGTGAGTGAAGCAGGAGCGCATCAACGATTAGCGACGTTTGTACAGGGGCCAATTGATGGCTATCATGTGAATCGAGATCGACCAGACTTCGAGGGCACTTCAAGTCTAGCGCCTTATTTACGTTGGGGCTTGATTGGCCCTCGGCAAATTGTCGCGGCGGTGCGTGCGCAGTGTGATGAGTCGGCAGAAGGTCCGCAGGTGTATCTTAAGGAGATCTACTGGCGCGAGTTTGCTTACAATGTATTGTATCATTTTCCGGAGACGCCGAATCGTCCGTTGCGACTCCAGTATGAGTCGTTCCCATGGGAGACCGATGCAGTGACTTTGAAGCGCTGGCAGACTGGGCAAACAGGTTATCCGATTGTGGATGCTGGAATGCGCCAATTGTGGCAAACTGGTTGGATGCATAATCGTGTGCGGATGATTGTATCTTCCTTGTTGGTAAAGCATTTACTGCAAGATTGGCAGGATGGCGCTCGTTGGTTTTGGGATACTTTAGTGGATGCCGACCTAGCGAGTAATACACTCGGATGGCAGTGGAGTGGCGGTTGTGGTGCCGACGCGGCCCCGTATTTTCGTATCTTCAACCCCATCATACAGGGGCAGAAATTTGATCCGGATGGTGCATACGTGAAGCGCTACGTGCCGGAGTTGGAAAAATTGCCAACAAAGTATATACATGAACCATGGAACGCGTCAGTTGGATTACTTGAGTCGACGGGGGCGCATGTCTATCCTTCACCAATCATTGATCATCAAACGGGGCGTGCGCGTGCGCTGGCTGCTTTGGCAAAGTTTAAGGCGTGAGTAAACTTAAGAAAACGGTATTAGTCTCTGGCGCCACTGGCATGCTCGGTAAGGCGCTGTGCATCGCACTCGAGGCAAAGGGCCACTCAGTGCGACGGCTTTCGCGCGGTAAAGCTGCTGATGTGCAATGGGATGTGGATGCAGGGACGATCGATGCTGGTGCGATGGCAGGTGTCGACGTGGTGGTGCATCTTGCTGGCGAGCCAGTTGCGCAGCGTTGGACTGATGCCACTAAGGCTCAAATACTGAAGAGCAGAATTGGCGGGGCGCAATTATTGGTGGGCGCGCTGTTGAAAGAGCCGACACCACCAGATTATATTACCGCATCGGGGATTAATTATTATGGGCATCAATGCGGGGTTGGCGTGACTGAGGGCTCACCTTTAGGAGGCGGATTTCTTGCGCATGTTTGTGAGCAATGGGAGTGTGCGGCACAGCCATTAATCGATGCTGGGATCCGCTCAGTGTCGGCACGGATCGGCATGATCTTGAGCTCGCAAGGCGGAGCGCTCACAAAAATGTTGCCTGCGTTTAAGCTTGGCCTCGGTGGGGTGATCGGCGCCGGTAGCCAGCACATGAGCTGGGTGAGCTTACCAGATGCAGTGCGAATATTGTTGCTGGCGATCGAAGATAAATCGATTAAGGGACCGCTGAATGTGGCTTCTCCGCAGCCTTTGACGAATCGGGTGTTCACTAAATCTTTAGGCGCGGCCTTAAAGCGCCCCACATTTTTTCCGATGCCAGCATTAGCTGTGAAAGCCCTGTTTGGGCAAATGGGAATCGAAGTGCTGTGCTCCGATGTCGGAGTGTTACCGAAAGTATTATTGGATCGTGGCTTCGAGTGGGATTTTACGGATATAAAGAGTTGTTTCGATGCCTGCCTAGCTAAGCAATTTTAGGGCGAGTGTGAATGCAGATATGATTGATGTATTAGTGATTGGAGCCGGTATCTCTGGCCTTTTATGTGCTTCGGAAATACAACGTGCTGGTGTCACGGTGCGTGTGCTTGATAAAGGGCGTGGAGTGGGCGGGCGTATGGCGACCCGGCGTATGGGCGGTGGTCGCTTCGATCATGGTGCGCAGTTTTTCACGGTGCGCGAACCAAGCTTTCAAAGCTATGTAGATGAATGGCTACAGGCTGGTGTGATTCAGGAGTGGTTTCGCCATGCCCCTTCCGATTCGAATGCCGCTGGTTATCCACGGTATTGTGGTCGGTTTGGTATGACTGATGTGGCGAAGTATTTGTGCGAGTTTTTAGAGGTGCATCGCTCGCAGGCCGCGGTCGAGGTAGTGAGATCTGCGAATGCATGGGAGGTGCGGACTGCGACTGGCGAAGTTCATCGGTGCCACTATTTAGTTATCACTGCGCCTGTTCCTCAAGCACTCACGTTATTAGATACGAGTGCAGTCGACTATGCTGGGGTAGAGTTGGCCGCGTTGCGGGCCGTGCGTTACGATCTAGGGTTGGCGACTTTGGCGATATTAGATGGGCCCAGTGGATTGGCAAATCACGGTGCGTGCACGGTTGCGGAATCTCCAATCACTTGGATTGCCGATAATCAGCAGAAGGGCATTTCAATGGATGTGCCCGCAGTAACGATTCATGCGAGTGCCGAGTTTGCGCAGGAGCACTGGGACTCGGCGGACGATGTGCGCGGTGCTTTGATGCTTGAAGCTGCCTCTGCTCATTTGCAGTCCTCAGTTCTTGAATATTCCTGCCATCGCTGGGGCTTTACGTTACCAATAAACCCGTATCCACAGGCGTATTTCCATAACTCGGACTTGAGTTTGTTGCTTGCGGGGGATGGTTTTGGCGGGCCTAGGGTTGAGGGGGCTGCGCTGTCTGGGTTGGCCGCGAGCCAAGTGTTGCTCGATACGCTGTCTGTTGGTTAATTTTGTTTGAGGCCTGGAATAAAGTTCCGGGGATCGTAGCGAAAGCGGAGTTTCTGGTCGTGTATGGTTCCTTTGAGATTAAATACTAGAAGGTTAGGCAGAGGAGAAGAGATTAGTTTACGAAAGGTGTTTATCTTCGACTCAGGGTTGCCTGTATTTTCAAATAGCTTGACGCGCACATCCATGTTGAGTGCTTGATCTGGGAGGTGCATTGTGCCCTGTGACCAAATCTTAGTGCGAGGGCCTTCGATTATAAAGTCGGAGAAGTTGATCATTTCTTGCTCGACTGCGAATCGGGCAGTCATTCGATCGAGGTTGAATGAGGTGAAGCTGATTCGCGTGTTTTTTAGCAAGCTGGATAGTGGTCCGAGTAGTTGAATTGCGCCGATTTCTTCGTTGTTAATAGCGAAATCTCCGTATCCATTAAATGCATACAAATTATCTATAGGTCCTTGAACGTGTAGGTCTAGGTCTAATTTTCCTTTACTGCGGATTACTTCGTCTGAATTAGCTTCGGGCTGAGTCAAGTGAGTTTCGATGTCGTCGAAACTTGGTAAGTCTTCAATGGCTTTTGCTTGATTAGCGTCACGGAGGCTAAGCCTGATGCGCAGATTATTGCCGTCCTCAATGTCGCACTGCGCGGTGCCATTCCCCTCGGCATATCCAAATTCTAGGCCTCTGAGGTGGATGGCTTCTTGACGGCTGTAGAGCTTGAACTGTAGGTGGTCGAGGGGCGTTTTCTTGAAGGTGATCGGTGTGTCGATGTCGGCGTCTAGGTCGAAGGTGTCTTTGTCTGCATACTGAGGATAGGCATCATTGAAAGTAACTCCATCGAGTTTGACTCTTGGTAGTTTAGTGACTTCGAAGTCATTGATGATCCTAGCAATCGTGCCGCCAAATATTTTCGAGGCGACATCGAGTGGCATCAATGAGTCGAAGTGGTAGCGGACCGAGAGCGGGCCACGGTCAGGGATTTTTCCAGAGGTGAAGCTAACATCGCCTTTCGCCCAACCGTCATCTGTTTTGGCGTCGATATTGAGTAGCTCGACATAGTTGCCGCGACCGCGGACGATCATTTCGGCTTCTTCGATCAGCGCGCCACGGTAGGCTGCGCGATGGGCTGCTGCATGGCCGAAAAAGAACACCTCAGGGTTAGGATCGCTGCACCGATAAATAGCGAAGTTGCTGTCGCTATATGTCGCTTTGCTGAAGTCGATATCTGTACATATCTTAGACCACCATTTTGGGAGGACTGGGCTGTATTGTTCAGGTTGGATAGAGCTAAGTAGAGTTAATTTAAAGTCCTTGGTTGAGTTGTTTTGACTGAATGTAGCATCGATCCATTGTGTGCCGCGCTCGATGAGTATCTTGTCTAGTGTGAATGTGTTCTCATTGTAGCTACCTGCAGTTTTAATACTGTTGAACTTTAGCTCGTTTACAGTGACATTTTGTGCATCGATCCTGAAGGTTGCGCTATTGAGCTTCAGCCCGTCTATATCAACGCTGCCCTCGGCTTGTATGTGGCCGCTCTTGATTGCACTGTTGAGCTGCCCTTTAAATGCGACACCACCTTTGAGGCCATTGGTAGAACCGGTGAATTGTAGGTCTGGATAGTTCGCTGGAGAGATGATGGCTTGGGAGCCTTCTAGCTCGACCCAGTTTGTGGTAACTGACTGTGCGCTGATGGCAAACTCGGGCCAAGCGCCGTTTAGTAGGCCTATCCACTTGTCGGTCGCGACATGCGCTGAGATTTGCTCGGCTTTAAAGTTGAACTTCTGAACTTCGATTTCTTTAGCCCGAAGCATCAGCGGATCTAGGGGCGTGATTACGCCATTTTGTAATTTAAATTTGGTCTGAAAATTAAAGTCCGTCCCTTTAAAGTCGGTCTCTGTCGCGTAGGTGTGCTCTAAGTCTTTGCATGATAAGTGGACCGAAACGTCCACCGAGTCGTCAGCCTGTGCGGTTAAAGCGAATTCTAGGGTCGGGTTTTTGAAGGGTGAGAAATGTTCTTTTTCTTTGAGAGCATCGGCGATGATTTTGTAGAGTCGATGAATCGGCGGACTTTCAGTATTGCCGAAGGATTGGAGTGGCAAATCGTTAGAAGATGCGCGCAGAAAAATGTCTTCGAGCTTAGCTGCAAAGGAATTAACGCGGATGAAGCCTTTGCTGGGACTGATATGAAAGGCGACGCTCTCAAGTATCGTGGTGCGATTGCCGTCAGGCGAGTAAATCGCCGGCATATTTAGGGTCCCATTAGAGAGGACGAACTCAGTCGGAGTGAATTGATAGGTGCCTTGATCGAGCAGGGTGTATCCAAGTGCGGTGCTGTCGGCCGTCATTATCGGGTCGTTTATTTCACTGTGATAGATTTGTAGCTTCGTTAATTCGATTTCACCGCTTAACTTTAGTCGGAAACTTTCTGCTTGAATATAAAAGCCGTCGAATTGTTGCTCTAAGAGCGTCTTATTTAGCCACTGTGCGGGTGCGGGTATATAGCCGTAAATACACAGGCAGCCTGCGACAAAGGCTTGTGCCGAGAACAGCGTCAGCAGCAATAGGTTGAAGCAGAGTTCTAATAATAGAAACCCTCTAGCTCTGATTTTCTTCCACATGACAACCTGTTCCGGGTGGTGGGCTACGGGGCGATCGTAGTATCGACTGCGCTGGTAGGCACTGGATTGGAAACGGGCGGAATCGGCTTCTGTCGTGATATGTCCTGATTCGAGGCTTCGGGAGGAGGCTGCATATCATCGGTCAGAGTGTAGAGTGCATCAAGGGTGATTTGCGGAATCTCGAAAATGACATTGTGCAGCTCGGATGCGCCGACTTGAACTGTTCCTGAGAAGCGCTCGGTAAATACGTAGCTACGTGTGTCGCTGCGGTCTGTTTCGTCGCCAGGGAGTAGGATATCTGCGCTGAGTCGATAGAGCCAAGGGCGAGTTGTTTCGCTGTCGAGCGAATAGGGGTCTTGGTATTCGTCGACCAAATACGTTTTTACTTTAAATTGGCGAATGGCATCCAGCAGAGTGAGGATTGCTTGTTGTTTTACTTCAGCGGTGTCGCTGAGCGCTTTTAACCAAATGAGGTCTTCGTCCTGAAGTGTATGCGAGAAGATAGTCTCGCCCGTCTCGAGCTTCTCTAGTTTAATACTTTTAATTTTAGCGGCTTCAGGCAATGTTTCTAGTATGCGCTTGCGATAGTAGGCTGCGTTGAGCGGTATAGTATCCAGTGTCGATCGTCGATCGACGGTGTAGATATATTCGGCTTTATCGCTGCGGGCGTAGAGTTTTTCGTTTTCGCTTTCTGGATGAGCGAGTCGAAGAGTGGTTTGTTCGTCGCCGAGCGATAGTTTAATGCTACGCCGTGGGGTGTTGAAGCCGAGACGGTCAAGGTCAGTCGGAGTCGGCGAGTCGACTGCAAAACTACTGGCGCGTAGGTTTTTTAGATCATCGATTAATTTAGCAATTATCTCGGGATCGGCGTGATGTGGCTGAATGTCGGTCTCGGCTGTACTTTTGATCACTTGCCAACTGCCAGTTTCAAGTTTCTGGAGACGAATCTGGAGGTCGTCTTCGGATATATCAATCGAAGTGAGCGCGGTCGGGTCGAAACTCATGAAGCTACGTTCGCGCAGTGCTTCTTGAGCTTCGCGTAGCTTGTCAAACGGTTCAGCTGCCACGGTGAAGACTGTCGGATTGTCTTCAATTCGTGCGAAATAGGTGGAGGTTTCCTCGTCTGTTGAGGTGGGTACTTTGTTGCCGATTAGTAGTGTTTGTTGCCGTTTGTTGCCGTGCAATGTAACGCGCATGGTTGGGTTTTCTAAGCCCTGCAGAATAGGATCGCTGGCCTCCTGCTCCTTAAACTCAACCACTTTGGCAGCCGTGAGGGTATTGATAGTGTTAGCAACTTGAGCGGTATCAGCCTCGGCGGTGAGAGGGGCCTCAAATATCCAGCCGTTGTTGGTCCGCGCGACTCGAACTCTGAAGTCGGCATTGCCGACTGCCTCTGGCGCGCGAATCTGCAGGCTGAGTGCGTCTATTTCAAAGACTGGAATATTGAAGATCTCGCGGTTGCGCAGATCGCCGAGATCGACCAGTAGGCTTTCAATCACTTGGCTGTTGACGACAAAAATGTCTTTCTTACTCGGTCCAAGTAGATAGAATTTGGTGGCGTTTTCCGTTGCTGTGCCGACGCTCAGCTCGATGGATTCGTCTTGGTGAGAGATCGTGAGGTGCAGCTGGGGCTCGTCGAGGCCGTAGTCTGCCAAGGTCAGGCCGGTTTGTTTAATTTCGGCGACGGAGAAGGATGCTTCTTCTTCGAGGAACTGTAGCTGGTTGAGCATACGGTTGATCGCAAAGTAGTTTGCAGACCATTGCATGGGCGCGGTTATTTTCCAAGATGAGCCATCGTGCTCGAGGATACGTGGCGTATCGAGACCTTTACCGTTGAGTTCGATGCGGTCGGCTTCGATGACTTCGCGGCCGATCATTGCAGAAAGGCCGCCGCTTTGTGAGCCGGCTTGCTCGGTCTTTTTATTGAGTGATAAGATCAGCCCAAAAGTGATAATGTTGAGGGCGAGTAGGAATAGTGTGAATTTGAATCGCATCGGTTTTAGTGGCGTCGAATGAGAACTACGAGAAGTCCGAAAAAAGCGGTGATAATAGGAATACCAGCAAAATAGGTGAGCATGCGCTGCAAGTCGCTTTCGCTCATTACGATTTGATAACTTTCTAGTTGGCGTGTTGGAATGTTAAGTAGATTGGTTCGGTCGAGTGACCAGTTGATCGAATTGATCAATAAGGTGTGGTTCCCAAATGCGCGCAGGCGGTTGTTGGCGATGAAGTCGGAGTTGCCGAACACGACCATGCGGCCACCCGGAATTGTTATGCCGAGTTCAGTGCCAGAATTTCTAGCGGATACCGTGGCGATGCTGACCGGGCCTTTTTGATCTCTTTGAGCATCAAATGCCGCTGGGTTTTGCGTGCGGTAGTCTCGTTCTGCCCAGCTCTGCTCGGAGGTGCCGATGAGTTGATATACTTGTAGGCGGCTGTTATTGGCAGATGATGGATCGACGCGCACGGAGCGGGGTTGCCCGAAGAGTGCTGTGATTTGGTAGTCAATGAGCAGTTGCGTGATTGGGTGTTCGGCGAATCGACGTATGATCAAGTCGCCGCCCTGGGCACGAAAGTCTGTGCCAGTGTCAATGACGACGGTGTCTTCGGCCAGCACGCCCCAATCGTAGAGAAGTTCATCCATCCCGTGGCGACGACCTGGGTCGATCAGTATGATCATGCGACCGTCGCGGGCGTCCATATAGCGGCGCAATTTTTCGATTTCTTCTGGCTGTAGGCTGGCTTGTGGAGAGGGCACGACTAGCATTGAGGCATCTTCGGGCACAGTTGCGTCAATCGCTAAGTCCAGTGTTGCCAGCTCGAAATTGCGTTCGCGCAAGAAGCTTTCCAGCTGGGAGAGGCCGCGCAGAGCATCCACGTCGTCGAGGCGCATCTCGCCGTGTCCGACTAGAAAATAGATTTTTTCTGGTTTCTTTGAGGAGACGCCGAGGATGGCGGAGGTAAAGATTTGCTCGCCTCTAAAGCCGCGGGTCTTGCCATTATCATATTCGTAGAGGCCGACTTGACTGATCTCTCGCACTTTGTCGCCGGACGCGATGATTATCGCATTCTCTTTAGTCAGATTGTATTTGGTCGCGAGCTCTTGGGCACGTTTGCGCTGGCGATAGATGTCGACGAATTCGACAGTGATGAAGGCTTTGCCGTCGCGCAGCCCGGCGAATTCGTATTCGCGCAGAAGTTTGTTCAGATCATCTCGAATGATGTCGAGGGCATCATCGTCCGTCTCTTTCGGGATGGTGACGATGATTTCCACTGGCTCCTGGAGCTCGCGGATGTAGGCCTTCGACTCGGGGGCGAGCGTGTAGGCGCCTGATTTCGTCAGATCGATACGTTTAAAGTAATTCGCTGAGATATAATTCAGGGCGATTATAAGGCTCAGGCTCAGTAATATCTGCACCGCACGGTTGGCGGTGCGGAAGCGGCGAGCAAAGCGGAATTCGTTAAATCGGCTGGGTTTCATCAGGCTTTCGCTTCGATCACAAGGGTGGACAATCCTAGCAGGAGCACACCTGTGCTGGTATAATAAAAGAAGGGACGTGTATCAATCACACCACGTGAGAAATCGTCAAGATGTTGGAAGATTTGCAAGTAGCTGACCATTTCGGACATCCAGAAAGAGAGATCGGCGCCGCCCTCGGCGATATTACCGAGTTGTTGTCCGCCGATAATGACGACAAACAGAGTCGTGAAGCTGAGCATGCCAGCTACCAGTTGACTGCGAGTGATGCTACTGGCGAAGATGCCGATGGAGATAAATAGTATGCCGCTGAGTGCTAGGAATGTGAAGCCGCCAATAATGGGGGCAGGTTCCAGCAGGCTGCCGCTAAGTGCTGCGCTCGGAAAAAACTTAGCCGCAAGCAATGGGAAGCTGAGCGTCGCGAGCCATAAGAGCATGTAAAAGATGTATGCGCCGGTGAATTTACTCAGAATCACGGCCACACGCGAGGTGGGCGTCGTCATCAGAGTATCCAGTGTGCCCGTGGTGCGTTCGCCCGCAATGCTGCGCATGGTCAGGAGCGGTACTACAAAGAATACTGGAATCCAGAAAATACTTAGGAACTGCACGATTGGAAGGCTTTCTTCGGGCGAGTTAACCATTCCGCGTAAGATGGCCCAGTAGAGGAATCCCATTAAACCAAGAAAAAGCACCGCGGCGATGTAGGTCGGCGGGCTGATCAGCAGCATTCGAAGCTCGTGTTTGAGCAGGATAAAGAAGTTACGCATGGTGAAATTAGTAAATGCCTAGGACTGAGCGATGGCTATCGGCTTGGCTTTGGAGCTGTCGATGGTTTCTTCCCAAGAACGCTTGGTCGCAGCAAGGAAGATTTCTTCCAAGTTTGGTACGCGTGGGGCTAGGCTGCGCAATGTGCAGTTTGCTGAATCGTTGAGTGCGGCGATGAGTTGCGGGCCGAGCTCGCCACTGCCTTCGACACGTACAGTGAGGTTCAGAATATTGTCCTTAAGAGTTTCGCTTTGCAAAATCTCGATTTCAAAGCCCTTGGCATTTAACGCTTCGGTCACGCTGCGCTCACTGCCTACGACTTGCAGCTCGAAGCGATTGCCCGGTAGAAATTCCTGTCGCAGGCTGTCGCTGGTACCGCTGGCGACGATGCGGCCGCGGTTGATGATAATAACGCGATCACAAGAGCGTTCGATTTCCGGTAGGATGTGGCTCGATAGCACCACGGTTAAGCGCCCGCGCAGATTATTAATCAGTTTACGGATACCTTGGATTTGATGCGGATCGAGGCCGATCGTCGGCTCGTCCATAATAATCACCTCTGGGTTGCCGAGCAGTGCATCGGCAATACCCACGCGCTGTCGAAAGCCCTTTGAGAGTGTACCGATGATCTTGCGGCGAGCCGTGCGGGCAAGATCGCAGGTCTCCATCACCTCTTGCACTGTGTCGCGCAACTTTTTGCTTGAGACGCCTTTGAGTCGGGCACGGAAGCGTAGATACTCGATCACGCGCATGTCATCTGGCAGTGGATTGTTTTCCGGCATGTAGCCAATCCGCTGTTTCACCAAGTGTGGATCCTGCGCGACGGCGACGCCACTAACCCATGCCGAGCCAGATGTTGCCGGCATGATTCCGGACAAGATTCGCATCGTCGTGCTCTTGCCTGCGCCATTGGGGCCGAGGAATCCGACGATTTCACCGCGGTTGACGGTGAAGCTTACGTTCTGAATCGCAGTGATCCCGCCGAACTGACGGGTAAGATTTTCAACGCGTATGCTGGGAATAGTCTCCATTTATGTTGATAGGTCGCTACGGAATCAGGAAAGTTGTTGGTGCAAATAAGTAGGTTTGAACGAAAGTTGCGGCGGCATCAAGGCTAGTGAGGGGTATTTTTACACTCTTAAGGGTGAATAACACCATTCCGGTTAAGATTCTGCTTTCCAATGGTGTTGGTTTTAGTGACTTTGTTACCAGATGATTACGACGACAGAAGCCCTTGCAGATGCAGTACAGGCCGCCCAAACGGCTGGAGCAGTCGGCATCGATACTGAATTTGTGTGGGATCGCACCTATTATCCAACCCTTGGCCTCGTGCAAATCGGTTATCCCGACGGCCATTGTGAGCTGATCGACGCTCCAGCGATCGAAGACTGGTCGTCCTTTGCCACGCTGATGGCAGACCCCAATACGGTTAAGATACTGCACGATGCGCAGCAGGACCTCACTATCCTCAAACGCGCCTGTGGTGCCTGCCCGAAGAATATTTTCGATACGCAGCGTTCATCAGGTTTTGTTGGTCTTTCATCGACGATCTCGCTCAGTGAACTGCTCAAGACCCTAATGAAAGTGCGCTTAGACAAATCTGAGACGCGCTCCAACTGGGTCGCACGTCCGCTCACTGACAAGCAGATGGAATATGCTGAAGACGACGTGCGCTATTCGACTCGTCTGATGGAGAAAATAATGGACAAGGCCGAGGCCCTCGGTCGCAAGCAGTGGATCATTGACGAGATGAAGTATTACGAGAACGAAGATCTCTATCAAGAATTCGACCCTGAGGCCGATATGCCGCGTGTGCGGGGCAGCGGTTCGCTGACTAATCAACAGCGTAATATCGTGCGTGCGCTTGGCTCTTGGCGCGAGCTCAAGGCCCGGCAACGCAACTTGCCGCGTAACTTTATTTTATCCGACGATGCGATCATCTCTTTGATGAAGCGCCCACCGAAATCCGCTGAAGCGATTCAGCCCAGCCGTGGACTCACAGAGCGGGCACTTGAGCGCAATCGCTCGAAGATTTGGGCGGCGATTGAACGTGGCATCTCGGGTGACCTGCCTGAATTGCCCAACGGTCGGCATAAGGGACCTTCTCCTGATGACGGTTACGAATCGCGCGTCGATCTGACATTGGCATTAATTAAAGGTATTTGCTTGGCGGCGGATATTGATCCGCCGCTGATTGGCAACCGTGCCGACGTCACCGCATTTGTCCTCGAAGCCGAAGTCGCCGACCCTGAACGGCACCGGATGCTGCGCACTTGGCGTGCCGATTTTATCGGCACCCGCCTCTTGCGGGTGCTCAACGGCGAAGGTCGTATTGCGATTAATACCGAGACGAAGCTTCCGGAGTTGGTCGACTGAGAAGAGAGCTGAGGCAGGAGAGCTGAGAGCTGCGTGTTTGAGAGCTGCGGGACTGCGATTATGTGGGCTTTTGTGTAGTGACTGGCTTTATGCCAGGATTAAATTGCGCGGGCCTTCGGTGTAGATATCGCACAATCGGTAGTGGGGATCGTCTTTGATGGCCATCCGTCAGAGTCGTTTTGCAGAGATCATCAGTGCGGAAGCGCGTGTGCGTCTGGCACGGTAGCAACGCGCAAGGTAGAAGCGACATGCCGGCACAAAAAAACCTCCCGCTTTCACGAGAGGTTAATGTTTTCAAAATGGTGCCAAAGGGCAGACGCAGTGCGGCAGCACGGAGATGGCGGGCGGAGCGGCCGTCCGCAGCGCAGCGTAGGATGACTGAAGCGGGTGCCCTTTGGGCGGCTTCGGTCACATTTGTTCCGAGGTCGCTTTAGCGGGCGACAAAACCGGTCGCGTAGCGGGCCGGACCACCGTAAGTGGGAACCAGTTCAGATATGCCCTCCGAATCATACTGACACAAAAAACCTCCCGCTTTCACGAGAGGTTTATTCTTCAAAATGGTGCCAAAGGGCAGATTTGAACTGCCGACCAAAGGCTTATGAGTCCTCTGCTCTACCACTGAGCTACTCTGGCGTCCAATTTGAAAAGATGCTGAGAAAAGAAGAGTTTGCACCTATGTCAAGCCTAGGTGGAGCGCTTTTGGGCTATTTTGGCGGGGGCTGGGATGTTTATCTGCTTAGATCGAAAGGGCAATGCCTGCACTTACAATTTAGGATGGCCCAACACGTCGAATGATTCTTTGTGGCAGCAGCTGGTGATCCTAATATTAAGGAAGACTTGTTGGATGGTTACACCACGAGCACTGCTGTCGTCGACCTTTGCGGATGAACTCGCGGTGCGCTCTGCGGGGCAGGCCAAGGTCTATGGGGTGTCTATTAAAGACCGTGGTGCGGTCTCGATGGCGGGGCATGCGGGCAAAGCATTTTGGTTTTCCAAGGCCGCCGGTGAATTTGTAACCAGCACCTATTACTATGATGCGTATCCAGAGTGGGTGACGGCGTGGAATGCATCCGATCCTCTCGAACGCTATGTGGGGGGAGCTTGGGAGCTTTCACAGGAGCAGAGTTCGTATTTGTTTGGCGATCGTGATGATCAAGAGTGGGAGACTGCAATGCCAGGCTTTGGGCGCACTTTTCCGCATGCATTCGGCGAGCGAGACAGTCGAGGGTTTACGACCGATCTGACTTTGAGTCCTGCGGGCGATCAAATCACGCTCGATTTCGCGAAAGCATTGATTGAGAACGAATCGCTCGGACAAGATGAGGTCACAGATTATTTGTCAGTTAGCTTTTCGTCGACCGATTATATTGGGCATATTTTCGGGCCTTCGAGTTTAGAGGCGGAAGATAATTTGCTGCAGCTGGATCGCACTATCGCGGCATTGTTAGAGTATGTGGATGAGACTGTTGGCCTTGAGCATACCTTGATTGCGTTGTCTGCGGATCATGGTGGCCCAGAAGCACCAGGAGCTTTGCAGGAGTATGGCTTTGATGTGAATTATGTAGAGCCAGATACTTGGGATAAGGCGCCAGCTTTCGAACGCTTGAAAGAGCGCTTTGGAATCGGTGAAGAATTGATCGAAACTTATGCGCATCCATATGTGTATTTGAATCAGGATCTGTTGAGTGAAAAAGGATTAGACAAAGCAGAGGTCGAGCAGGCAGTTGCTGAGGAGCTAACCAAATTCCCAGGTGTGGCACTTGCAGTTTCCAGCCAAGCACTCGCGCGCGGCGAAACTGCGAACTCGCCCGTTTTCCAGGCAGTGTTGAATAATTATCATCTCAAGCGCTCGGGCGATGTCTATGTCGTATTTGAGCCGCAGTGGTTCATCGCAGATTTCGATGGCTTACATGTCGCGTGCACGCACGGTTCCCCGTGGCGCTACGATACCTATGTGCCAGTCATTTTTGCGGGTGCCGGCTTAGAGCCACAGACAATCCATCGTCATGTCAGCACGGTGGATGTCGCTTCGACGCTCTGCGCGTATCTTGGGTTGCAGCCGACTTCGGGTAGTTCTGGCACGGTGCTAGAGGAAGTGTTGGGCGAGTAAGTGTTTCATTGTGGGTGCAAAGCCCCTACGCCAAGACTACTAATCGTCTGATAGCGCACAAAAAAATGCGAGCCCCACTGGGACTCGCATTGAAAAGCTTCGTTTTGAAAAGCGGCTTTAGTTGTTCGGCATTTCGAACAGGCCTTTTTCAGTGATCTGCTTGAGGATCTGCAGTGCTTTGAGCGACTGGTAGTTGATGTTACCCGCATTCAGCGCTTGTCCTTCTTGGAATGGGTAGCCTTGCAGGGATTGCAGGAAGTTTTGGATTTGATCCTGAATCGGCACGAACAGCCACATATTGTCGGCCATCCAGCGCATATACATGCCGGAGTGTTCCCATGCGTGCTCATACGGATCTGCCTTCAAGTGAATGATGACGGGCCATGAGGTCTCGATGCGCTGAGCGTCGGTGATGTTGCCTTCGAGGATTGCGAAGTGGACCTTCCAGTCGTTCCAGCGGATCGCGTTGAGCTCGCCGCCTTGACCGAAGTAGAAGATCTGTTCGCGTGGGCCGTCTTCGACTTCACCTTTGAAGTAAGGGAGGAAGTTGTAACCGTCGAGATGCACCTTCCAGTCTTTGCCGTTGGCGCTGTAGCCTTCCTTGAGCTTCTCTTTGATTTCGGGCTCACCAGCCGCTGCCATTAGTGTTGGAATCCAGTCTTCTTGTGAGATGATTTCGTTGATCTTGGTGCCGCCTTTGATGACGCCGGGCCATTTAACGATCATTGGCACGCGGAAGCCACCTTCCCAAGTGGTGCCTTTTTCGCCCTTGAAGGGAGTGATGCCGCCGTCGGGCCAAGAGACGGTTTCAGCGCCGTTGTCAGTGCTGTAAATGACGATGGTGTTGTCGGTGATGCCGAGTTCGTCGAGTTTCGCTAGAATTTCGCCGATATGTCCGTCATGCTCCACCATGCCGTCTGGATAGATGCCAATGCCTGTTTTGCCGATAGACTCTTCTTTGAGGCGAGTCCAAACGTGCATACGGGTGCTGCTGAACCACATGAAGAATGGCTTGTCAGCTTTGTCAGCGCGCTCGATGAAGTCCAAACCATTGGCGAGGAAATCTTCGTCAGCGGTTTCCATGCGCTTGCGCGTCATAGGGCCAGTGTCTTCGACTTTGCCGTCGGCTGTGGAGCGGATCACACCACGTGGGCCGTATTTTTCCTTAAAGGCAGGATCCTTCGGATAGTAGTAGCCTTCTGGCTCTTCTTCCGCATTCAAGTGGTAGAGATTACCGTAGAATTCGTCGAATCCGTGTGCGGTTGGTAGGTGCTTGTCTTGGTCACCGAGGTGATTCTTGCCGTATTGAGCGGTCATGTAGCCTTCTTCTTTGAGCAAGTCAGCGAGTGTTGGCGCCCAGTCGGGGATACCGTGGTCAGAGCCGGGCATGCCGATGGTGAGCAGACCGGTGCGGAACGGGTGTTGGCCTAGGATAAAAGAGGATCGGCCGGCGGTGCAGCTTTGCTGTGCATACGAGTCGGTGAAGAGCGCGCCTTCAGTGGCGAGGCGGTCGATGTTGGGCGTCTGGTAGCCCATGATGCCGTGATTGTAGGCGCTGATGTTGTGCACGCCGATGTCGTCTCCCCAGATGACGAGGATGTTCGGCTTATCCGCCGCGAAGAGCGCAGTGCTGCTGAGCGCTGCGATTGTTAGGCCGACAAACTTTGTCAGCCTCGATGTATTGATGTTTATCATGGTTGGTTTTGGTTATTGGTGGTTTCGGTTAAAATGTGTCACTGCAGCAGAGATGATGCTGATTCAGCCTAGAAGGTCATGTTGAAATTCAGACCGTAGAAGTGAACCGCGTTGGTGCTATATTCACCTTTGAGGTCACCTCGCACGGGGTTGCCTGTTACGTCAATTTCAGCACTACCCAAATCCATGTATTCATAGGCTAGGCCGATAGAGATGTTTTCTTTCCATTGGTAGTGTAGGCCTGTGGCAAAACGCCAGATACGATCAAAGGGGATATCAGGAGTGCGGTTTTCGGCTTTATCGATCGGTGAGGTGTCGTGACTGATGCCAACCGACCAGCGTAGCTCGGGATTGATTTGATATTGAGTGCCGAGGGCGAAGTGCCATGTGTCGTCAAACTCGAGATCTTTTTCGATGTCGGCCGGGTTGGGGCTTGTGATCGAGATCTCTTGCTTACCGAACTCGCTCCATTCTTGCCAAGCGATACTCGCCATGATCGCCCAATCATCGTTCAACTGATGGTGTAAGCCGAGGAGAATTTGTTGTGGCACGTTCAGATCGAGGTCCGCTTTAGTCCCTTCTAGGCGCGACAAGGCTGGGCCTAGATTTGAAAATTCGAGCGCATCTTCAAACTCAAGGTCGACTTGCGAGCGGTAGGTCAGTCCGATACGCGTGTCTTTTGTCAGTTCGAACATGATTCCGAGGTTGAAACCGGCACCGAAGGTGTCGTCTTCAAGTTTGAGCTTTCCGTCGCCTTGGCTTGGGTTGAACACGTTCTTGACTGCCGCTTGCTGATCGAGTGTGGAGTAGAAAAAGTTCGCGCCTCCGCCGATCAGCCATTGGTCGTTGATACGATAACCGACAGACGGATTGAGCCCCATGGTGAGGAGTTCAGCTTCAGTTACATAGTAGCGTCCTTCCCAGTCGTCGCCGTAGTCCAAGCCAAGTCCGAAGTAGGATCCGAAGCTGAGCCCGAAGGCAAGGTCATCACTATATTTGTGCACGTAGGAGGCAGTGCCACTGGGGATGACTCCTCCAGCATTGCCCCCGTTGCCGCCCCCGTTGACCTTAGTCTCGCTATCAAAGCGGCTGTTCACGTAGAGGATTTGAGAAGTTACGACGAGACTGTCTTGTTCCGTCAAGAGTGGCATGCCGGCTGGGTTCCCGCTGGCGATAGTCGCATCGCCAGCTGTGGCCGCGCGGCCAGCAGTGGCCACCCCGAGATCTTCGGTTCCAGTTTCGTGAAGCCAGAGGCCTGCAGCTTGAGTTGATTGAGCGGCTATAAAACTAGCCAGGGTAAGCGGAATAATGTAGGTGCGTAGCATGCTGTTTATTGCTTTGAGGTGTTAGGCTGGAATCTCGGAAGTAAGTTGTGTGCTGTTCCTGTTAATTCGAGCAGGATATCTATCCGTTTAGCCGTGGGAGGCTCTCTTCTGCTTTTTTCAAATTGTCATATTCCTTTGTTATTGCAAGTGCATGCTGTCGTAAGTGTTGAAGTGCCTGCGCATATTTCCGGCGCTGTTTTGGGCTGATTGACGAACCGGGATCGCGGATCCATGCCTCGGCCAAGGTCGCAGTGTTTTCGTCAGCATGCGTTTTAAAGAAGAGGCTAAGCTGTCGCGGTGGCGTGGGGAGGCTATCTAACCAGAGAAAGGAGGCGTTGAGAATTGAGGAGACGTTTCCGTTTTGCACTTGTTTCTGCAGCTGATTGAAGAGGGTTCTTTCGGTATTAGAGTCACGCTGCGTCTGCGCGCGGCGAACGATAACGATAGTAGCGACCATGCAAAAGAGTATAACAATAGTCCATTTCCAGTGTGCTGTGCTGCTTGGTTCATTGGGTTGTGCACTGCGGGCAATGCCGCCACTTATTTGTAGGTGTCTGCCTTCAAGTGTGACCGTTGTTAGGCTTTCAGTCTGTGGGTCCCACCACTGGAAACTGTAGTCCGGTAATTGAGCGGTGCCGTTCGATTCGAAGAGGTAGGTAATCGATTCGTTGCGTTGTCCGATTGGGGTGGACTGAGCGGACTCATCGCTGAGCTCTGGTGTTTCTGGGTAGCTGCTTAGGTATTCGAGGTCTGGATATGCGATGGTGGGTAGGAGCATCGCTGGTAAATTGTCGGCCCTTAGTTGAATACTGCGTTTCAGTGCATCGCCGACTTTGAAGTCGCTGGCATCGGAGCTCCATGTTTGCGTGGCGGTGAATTTTGAAGAGGCGACGAAGCTGTGCACATTTTGCACGCCTGCTGGGAGTTTGGCTTCGATGGATCGTGGTTTGGTGGTGACGACTTGATCGTTGGTGCCTGCACCAGCGCCCCATGTTTGTATTTTTACCGGGAGTGAGAGTGCTGGGATTTCAATGCTACCATTGCGCTGAGGGTAGAGTGAGAGCTCGTAGCGTTGACCGGAGTAGTCGGCGCCTTCGATTTTTTCTTGGAGCCGCACGCGGCTGTTGCCGGACGGTAGTAGGTAGCAGTTTGGTATTTCGACGGCGTCAATATCGGTGATCTGCGCCCAGCCGTCTTTGCCGAGCACGTCAATTTGCAGAGTCATGCGCTGGCCGACCCAAACCGATTTCGGGCTGATGTTGGTGCGCACGACAATGTTGTCCGCAGCGTTGAGCGGGACTAAGGAGGCGAGGGAGAGGTAGACTAACATGTGGAGGGCAACGCTCCGTCGTTGCCACAACAGTGCCTGTGCCCCTAGGCATTGGTGGCAACGACGGAGCGTTGCCCTCCCCC
>Ga0206124_10000016_pt1 | contig 137148 bp, 118 predicted proteins | sample Helgoland_Spring_3_FD_148671 | JGI IMG/M metagenome (GOLD analysis project Ga0206124, IMG submission 148671) | Pelagic subsurface seawater microbial communities from Kabeltonne, Helgoland, North Sea - Helgoland_Spring_Bloom_20160321_2 | ecosystem: Environmental > Aquatic > Marine > Epipelagic... | reverse complement strand
AAAAGCGCGGCGACGCTTTCCACGGCGCTATCGAGAATCACATCGAAGCCGTTGATAATCGCATCGTCCGGAGCGGCAGGCACTCCGTTCGGATTCCAGTTCAATGGATTGGTCCACAGGTTGTTGGAAACCGCAGTGACGGAGAAAGAGAAACCGGCGATGGCGGCGCCAGTAGTCAAGCCGATGTCGTCGATTTCGCGGAAGGTCAACGAATCGCCATCGACCAGGGTGATGCCGCTCAGTGCGTTTGTGCCTGCTGAACTCGATAGGTTTGGAAAGTCACTGTCGATGCTGCCATTCGAGACTTCAATGTCCCCATCGTTTCCGTCCGCATGAGACCAATTGGTTAGGTTTAAAGCAACGCCCGCCGGCGCGGTCAGGGTCCAAGTCAGGGTCTCCGGCGTCGAGCTCAAGTTGTCCGCGCCGTAATTCAAGCCATCGATCCGGTTCGAGTTTTCGCCCTGCACACCAATACCACCGCCGTCTAATTCAGTAATCGAAAGACCACCAGTGCCGCCGCTACGGCTTCCGATCAAACTGAAACTCTGGCCCAGTAATGCGGCATTACTGACAGAGCCGGCTGAAGCATTATCCCATTCGGCCACCATGTTTTGAAAAGATGTGTTCGAGCCGTTGGTGGAGGCATCGAGCGAAACCACCCCCGCGCCATCGATGGCGAAGTCTAGGGTAATCGTATCTGTGCCGCCGCCCGACGGGACCCAAGGAATGGTGCGGGAGTCCGTGGGATCTCCAAAGCCGGTGCCGCTATTAGCAAAGCTCACCACCACATCTGTGGCAGTCGGCGCGGAGGTTACTAAATCAAATTGAAGACCGCTGAGCTTGAAACCCTGGCCGCTGGTACTAACGCTTGATGCAATACTAAAGGTTTCGGCAACGCCTTGTGCCGAAACGTCGACTGTGCCGCTGCTGCCGGATGGTGAATAGGGCGTACTATTAAGCGCAATACCACCGTTTGTGAGTCCAGCGTAGTTGACACTCTGTAAGAGGAAATCGGCCCCTGGTGCTGTAACCGTTGCGGTAATGGTCTCGTTATCGCCATCCCCGTTTGCGTCGATGATCTGGGCGTTGCCACCTTGGGACGCAAGACCGCTACCGGTATTGTCGATCCGTAAACTGCCAGAACCAGATTCCGAGAGCACAATCGAGAAGCTCTGGCCCCACATGTTGGGGTCGCTCACCGTGCCAACTGAACCGTCGAACTCATCGACGTAGGTGACCGGATCGGGATCGGCGCAGGAGGCATCCAGCGTCACATTGCCAGCACCATCGACCGTGAAGGCGAGCGTGATGTCCCCGGTGTTCTGTGCAGCACCAGCGGTGCCATTGCTATGGCTGAAATCGACGGTGACCTGAGCTTGAAGCACGATGGAGGACGCAAGCCAAACAACGGAAGCTAAAACTGGGAGACGACGAAACAAGGAAGGGAAATGCATAGTGATAATTTTAGGGAGCGCCTTCGTGGGTATTGACGTGGGGGTCGGTGAAAATCGCGGCCAGCTCGTAGTGTGATGGCTCTGCCGATTAAATCTGGGAATTTTGAACTACTAACTGTCGAACATCTAAGTTTTGCAGAGAAAGGTCGCTCACGGCAAGATTAAACGTTTTCTTTTTAGCTTAAAATAGGTAAGTTTGCCTATTTTTTGATGAATGGCGACTGACTGCTGCTGCGATCCAAACAATCGCCTTAATTTCGAGTTTTCGATTCTCGTTTTATCTGAGCAAGTTGTTCGCTAAGCTCTGCGACGCGCTCAGGGTAATGCAACCAGAGGTTGTTCCGTTCGCCTGGATCGGCCTTTAAATTATACAGTTGTCCTGTAGCGCCATCGCTACTGCTGGCTGCTTCTTGGGAGAACCCGCCCGATCGGAGGCTGTCGATTAGTTTCCAGTCACCCGAACGAATCAACATCGTGTTGTTTGCCGCCATCACGATAGGGCCACGGATCGGGTCGTCCTCTGCTTGCTCTCCAACCAAGACAGGATAAACGCTAAAACTGTCGGCGCCTGCGTTTGCCGGTAATTCGGTATTTGTTATATCCGCGAAGGTGGCTAGTAGGTCCGTAAAGCAAATGGTCTGTGCGCTCGTCGAAGCAGCCTGTATGCAGCCTGGCCAACTGGCGATAAATGGCATCCGATGCCCGCCTTCCCATGCATCTCCCTTCATTCCGCGCAGAGGACCCGCGGAATCATGCCCGTATTTTGCTCGGTCTGCTGCATACCAAGTGGGACCGTTGTCGGAGGTGAAGATCACCAGAGTATCTTTAGTCATATCGGCGTCCTCCAGCGCGCTCAAAACTAGGCCTACATGCGCGTCGACCATGTGCATGAAGTCGCCGTACAGATCGACCCGCGTGCTACCCACAAATTCCTTTGAGGGTAACCACGGCGTGTGCGGTGCCGGATAGGCTAGATAGAGCAAGAGGGGGCTGTCTGTTTTCGACGCTTTGTAGTCTCGGATCACGCCAATGGCTTCTTCGGTGAAACGAGGGAGCACTTCATCTAGTTTTAAGTCGGGCGCAATCGCGCCGCCCCGCCAGAATTTGCCTTGGTTGCGGAACCAATTCTCACTGTTGTTCGCCTCAATTGTTGAGGTCGGTGGCATCACTGCCCGCTCTCCACGAATGTAAAAATACGGCGGTATGTCAGTGGACGCACGGATGCCGAAGAAGCTCTCAAAACCACAGTCGATCGGGCCGCCTGCTAACACTCCAGTATAGTCGTCTTCAGCGTCCTGCTTAAATCCTAGATGCCATTTTCCGACCATGGCGGTCTGGTAGCCTTGAGTTTTCAAAAAGGAGGCAATGGTGACCTCATCCGGTTTGATGACTGGTTCGGTCTGCCACTCAAAAGTCGTGCGAAAGGGGTAGCGCCCAGTCAGCAAGCCGTAGCGCGACACATGGCATAGAGGGCCCGGCGCGTGCGCGTCGGTGAAGCGCATCCCACTGGCTGCAAGCCTGTCGATCTGTGGCGTTGGGATTTTGGACTCGGGGTTGAAGCAAGCCAAATCACCGTAGCCCATGTCATCCACAAGAATAATAATGATATTTGGATTCGTTGAAGCGAGTGCCCGAGGCGCCAGCACGCTAGCCACGATGGAAATCGCAGAGATGACGAGAAATGTGATACTGATACGTTTCATTTTTACAAAATGTCCGCGTGATGCCCATGGGGTAGAGAGGCGAATTAGTATGGGTGTCTAACTCGACCCATGTTCTTGATCGTGAACTCGCGGTTGCCTTGGTGGAGTTCTTTAAGTGAATGGCTAGTCGTCGTTTGGGCATCTGGCGAACGGAAACTATGATTGCCATTTTTCACTTCAATATAGACCACCTTCGCGCCGCGCTCGTCCGCCAGTCGCTTGAAGTAGCGGGCACCGCGTACCGATATGAGCGGATCTGCGCTGCCGTGAACCAGCAGGATAGCAGGAGAACTGCTTTGCAGCCAGAATTCAGGGCTGAGCACGCGGGCAACTTGCTGGATCGGTGCCGCCGATTGTAACGAAGCAATGAATGCTGCGCGGGTATTGTTATTGATTAGATCTTCGGGAGGTGGCGACTTGGCACTCGTGCCGCCGAGAATCTTTTTCAGCGCCTGTGGCTTCGTCGTGATTGTGCCTAAACTATCTGCCTGTTCTGGGTTGAACAGGGTGGTTAGAGGAGCCTCGGCGACCACAGATACAAATCTGGGGGTAAAGCCTGCCAGTGAGGGGTCGCCGCGGAGCAAAGCTGCCTGATCGGGAACCAGCGCAACACTCAAAGCGAGGTGCCCGCCGGCGGAGTGGCCTCGCGTTGCAAAACGGTTAGGATCCAAGCCGTATGTTTCGGCGTGCTTGACCAGAAAGCGCGCAGCATCTTTGCAGTCGATCAAGCAATCGAGCGCCGAATTACCGTCTTTGGCTAAGCGGTAGGAAATGCAGGCGACGGCGATACCTACATCTGTGTATGATTTGAATGTAGTACGATCCAGCACATAGCGCTCACCGCCCGACCATCCGCCGCCATGAATGAATAGCACGACTGGTGCACCCTCAGCGTAAAGGTTCTTTTCCGGGAGGATCAAATCCATTGAGAGTTGCTCGAGGTCATCGAAGCCTGCCACCGTCTTATATTGCAGATCGCGGACTATGTTCGGATGTCCTGCGTAAATTTGATCAGCGCGTTCTTTCGCCGTCAGCGCAAAGACATTTCCGGCTGCCAACAGCATCAACGCTAGTATAAATTCTCTATTTTTCATCGATGTTTTGTTGCTGCAAGGGACCAAAGTGACACCTGTGATATTTGTCATTCATTTATCGATTCTTCAGGGGGATCAGTCAATCGTATGCGGCGAGCACCTAGCGGTTTTTTAAACTGTGCACCGTTCACCATCACGCTAAAGTTAGATGATAAGGTTTGCCAAATTAAGAAGCAAAATTTCACTACGATTCCTCAGCGTGTGCCGAAAGTTCCGTCAAGCACGCCTAGTAGCGCTCAACAGAGAGGGCGGTGCTTTGATTGCCGTCAATGCGAAGTGCGCCTTGCGTGACGACGGATTCCAAAAGTACCTTGCCGCCTCTTTCCTGCACGTGGGCACCCTTGCCACTCAGGAAATTAAGGTTGCGTGCTTCGATTTTTCCGCCGTTCGCCAAAATACCATTTCCGTGTCGAGTGGCATGCAGGTTTTGAATTTTCAGAACGCCTCCATCGACGACGGCCAGATAGTCGGGATTGCCCCAAATTAAGCTGCCGATGAGCACGGTCGTCGCGTTGAACTCACTGCCCAGTTTAATCGCGACTTTGTTGGTGGTCGACATCGCAACGAGCTCGGAGTTGATCATCGTGATGTGTTCGCTGCCGGACTCGAAAAATACCCCGACTTTGCCACCATCAGTGCCATGACCATGGATGATGCAGTTGCGCGGGCTGCCGCCGCTTTCTTCGATAAAATGCATGCCGTACAGGCAGCCATAGACAAAATTTTGATAGAAAAACTGATTCTCGGTATGGCCGACAATGAAGGCCACTAGTTCTTCTTTTTGATAGTCCCAGAGGGTCTCGAAGCGGGCAGGGGCAAACAGCGGATTACCTCGTGCGGGTCTGCGCGCATAGTGTGGGTTGAATTGTACATTGCGGATCACCCCGTCGCGACTGCCGCCGCCCACCGCGATCCCCGTCTTAATCGGAGCGCCGGAGAGATAATCGACAAAGTGTTTGTCACAGCGGTAGCTCATCAGATCGAGGATCTTGTAGGCATTCGCGACGTTTACATTAATGATGTAGAGCTCACTGCCTTGGCCTTGTATGAGGAAGGGGGTCTGCTGCAAATTATTCATATCCTGGTCGGGATAATGAAAAGATAGCCCTCTCAGTCCACTTTGGGACTGTAGGGTGATCGTGGGGGCCTCGGTGGTTGGATAGATGTGCAAAATGCTGCCACCGCCCATTGTATGGTGCGGCACATCATGTATCCCGCGCAACTCGACGCCGCTAGGGACGTTTAAGTTGCCAGAGAGTGTGTAATTGCCTCCCGGCAAAAACACCGTGCCACCACCGTCTGAAGCGATCGTATCCATGGCTACTTGAATCTCGCTAGTCATGTCTTGCTCGCCTTTGGGCGCGACGACCGTAAAGCGATTCGTGCTTGGTTTGTAAGTGCGCTCGTCGTGATCCGGGAAGCGGGGGATCGATTCGAGCTCAATTCGCTCTTCCGAGAACTGCACGACGGACTTGCCCGCTTGATTGAGGATGGAGCGTCTGCCACCTGCTAGGTCGACTCCAGCGAACAATGCACCGCTGACTCTTGCTCCAATTTTTACGGTACTGCCTGCGCTTTCTAACGAACCTCCAACCATCGACAGGCTGCCTTCTGCCATCTCGATATGACCACTCTTCACTGTGCATTGCTCCATGAGCACCACTCCTTTGCCCTTGGATTCTAAGGCACGCTCTCCAGTGATAATGCATTCTGAAAATAAGACAGCCGATTCGAACTCTGGGCTTAATAAGATAGCGTGCCTATCCCCCTCAAAGTAACACTGGGTAAATACCATCCCGAAAGGGTTCGTCTTGTCGACGGATAGGGCGATTTCGCAATCCCGCAAAATCAGGCGTCTAAACTGAGCGTTGGCCGCGCCGCGAGCACCTTCCGTGACTCGGAAACCGATGTTGTAGCCTTCGACGATGACCCGATCCACGTATTCCCAATCGCTGCGCATCATGTGGATGCCGACCGCATTTAGACGCAACCAATCGCGTAAGTCCGTCGCTGCGGGCGGGCGAGGAAGTCCGCTTTTTAGCCAGTAATAAGGAGAAAACTTTATCTCCTCGAGGCGCCCGATATCGGTCGTTGAATCATAGCTGATCCCGACCTTTAGCGGGGTGCCGTAAATATTATGTAGGTAGTGCAGTTCGTTGGGGCCCGGGCCGATACGGATCCCCTGATACGGATTGACTAGAGTTAGATTTTCGAAAGTGGCGTTATCTAATTGTCCTAATTGCGCCAGGGTAAAAGGATAGGGGATGGGTCTGCGTGCGTTTTGCTCCGGATACCAAATTGCCAAATTTTTAACGCCCGCACTGGTGTCGACCGAGATGAATGGTGGTGCGTCTGCGTTACCTGCGTCGGTGTAAACAGCTAGGACGGTGCCTTTGACTTGTGCGCTGTGTGTCGTCGGCTCCAGCCATTCTCCACGCAAGGTTACCGAAGGGGGAATCTTAAGGCGCCCTCGAAACGCATAGGCACCCCCGGGGACGAATACGGTGCCTCCCCCATGACTGGCCATTTTGTTGAGCGCTGCCTGAAAGGCAGGGGTGCAATCCGTCACCGCATCCGCGACCGCTCCAAAATCCATCACGTTGTAGCCAGAGACCACTAGCTCGCTAGTGGGGTGCTGCGTCTCGACGATTTGCCAGGCGGGATCGCCCTGCGCGCAGCAAAAGATTGTGCTCAGAACCAAGCTTAGAAAGTATTTTTTCATTTTTATATAATAGCCATGACGGTTAAGTATAAACGTTTATCTGAGCAAGCCAAATGGAGGATAGTACGGTATTGATCTGCAGCGAATTCCAGCTTGAAACTGAGCCTTGCTGAGATAGTCAATTTCTTAATAAATCAGATTATCTTAAAGCAACCGGATCTCCCTCAATGCCAGCGCAGCGCTTTTGTAAAAACGACTGTTTGAGCTTGGTTGATAGCGATGCCGAGGACGCAGGAAAAAACTCATGCCTAAAGGTTCGCCAAGAGTCCCTACACGGGTAAGCTAGCGCAAAGATGATAGGGCGCGCATGGGCTTGGCGGTGGCCAAGAATAAACATGAAGAACCATCCTCAAGGTCAAATCTGAATTCGTCCTTGCAATGTATTTGATTAAAAAGGTGAATCGATTAACCATTCAGCCTCGTTGGATCAATCCCCTGCTTTTAAGCACTTTTAAAATCACTAAACTCCTCACATGAAGCTTCTTAAACTGAAACCTTTGTTAATTATAGGGTGTTACCTGCTACAGCTTGGCATTGCGGGCGCAGCCAACTTCGATAACGACAGTAGTAACCATCTCTGGTCGACGGCCTCCAACTGGAGCTCCGACACGCTCCCAGCGGCTGGCGATGCGGTGATTGATGGCTATGATGTCATCCTTGACCGTGTCCCCGCTGAAAGCCCCGCCGTGCTAGAGATGATCGATGGCTCCCTGACGCTTCGTGAGCGCGGTGGTCTGTCGCTCGCCTCGCTGCGAATTGGCGAAAAATTAGAAGCGGTGGTACAACTGATGCTCGAGGGGTCGAACGTATCTCTGCGCAGCGCAGGTGGTGCCTTTAAACTGGGAAAGTCAGCCACAGTGATCACGCTGCCTGATGCCGGCGGTAGTAGTCCACTTGAACTTGGGGATGGCGAGTTGACCCTCGAGATCGGTTCTGAGTGGATACTCGACGGATCAAAGTACCGGGGTAACTTCGCGCTAGGTGATCGATTCGTTCTCGCCAATTATGGATCTCTGAGCAGCGGCACGGGTGGCATTCGCACCCGCAACTTTGACCTTCCCGCGAATCGTGAGCTTAAACTGGTCGCGGCGGCAAACTCGCTCTATTACGAGGTGGTGGCTCAGACTCCTGCGACTGGCCCCAATGTGATCATCATTAATGTCGATGATATGGCAGGCGGCCATTTCTTTGGCTTCGAGGGGCGTGATTGTCTCACACCAACACTCGACACTTTAGCTGGGACCGGCATCCGCTTCAATGAGGCATTTGCCGCGTCGACCGTGTGTGGGCCCTCGCGCTATGCCTTGATGACCGGTCGCTGGCCCTCGCGTAATACCAGCCAACGCTTCATCGCGCGCTATCCACTCGGCACGGTTGGGCGCTTCGCCGTCTCTGATACGGAACTCGAACCCGACGGCCAAAATCTCGGTGCCTGGCTGCAACAGGCAGGCTACCGCACCGGTCTCGTTGGCAAGGGCCACTTCACGGACGACGATCTCAACAACACCAATAACTGGGCAGCGAAGGGCCTGCTTGCTTATCCAAAGAAGGCCGAACCGAAGACGGACGCCACGACCAATGCCAAAATGCGCCATAATCACCGTGTGCTCTGTCAGCGGATGCGGACCTTCGGCTTCGACTACGTGGCAAGCTACTACAAGGCAAACCTCGTCGAGCTGCGCAGCGATGCCCTGAATGTGCACAATCAAGAATGGATTACCAAGGGCGCCCTCGATTTCATTGATGAAAATCACAAGGAGCGATTCTTCCTCTACATGGCGCCGACCATCACTCACGGACCGGTGCGCAATGATCTAAGCAAAACGCTGCGCGCCGACAATGCTTACACCAGTGCCGGCTACCTGCCCAATCAGGACTACTCCTTCATGCCTTCACGGCAGCAGATTATCGATGAGGTGAAAGCAGCTCGCAAGCATCCCGTTTCCGCTCGTGAGACTTGGCTCGACCACTCGCTCGCCGCCATCGTCAACAAGCTCAATCAACACGGCATTCGCAATGACACCTTGATTATTTTTACTGCCGATCATGGTGAGAAGACGGTTTCGGGGCCACTGGTATGGGGTAAATCCTCGCTCTATGATATTGGTATGCGGGTGCCACTGGTGCTGAATTGGCCCAATGGCATCGCCTCGCCCGGTCGAAGCTATGATGAAATCGTCAGTCAGGTCGACCTTGCGCCGACCCTGCTCGCGCTGACGGGTGCTGCAAGTCTACCGACCCGTGCGGTGGATGGCGTCAGTTTGGCGTCGGTGCTCAAGGGCAGCGACGCTGTGGTGCGGGATGCTCTTTTTTGCGAGATTGGTTATGCCCGAGCCGTGCGCACTAAGACCTTCAAATACGTGGCCGTGCGCTACACGCCTGAAATCTATGCTCAGATCGATAAAGGGTATCTGTGGGAGCGGGTTGAGGGTAACACGGCGACCGGCAGGCACATTGAGCCGCGCCCTTACTACGTCGACAACCGTCAGCTAGGTTCGCTGTCAGCCAATACCCATCCGACCTACTTTGATGACGATCAGCTCTACTCCTTGGCCAACGACTCGGACGAGGAAAACAATCTTTACAGCCAGATGCCCGAAGTTGCTGAGCTGCTCAAGCAGCGTCTCACTGAATACATTGGCGAGATACCGGGCCGTCCGTTTGGCGAGTTTAACGACTCTGCGGCTCGATCAGCCGCGACGCCTGAAGCATCGAAAATGTATCTGCTTAGATAGTAACCTCTCCTGCAGGTGTCGTCCGCCGGCTGTGTCGAAGCGTTCGATGTTGGGTTAAGCTCTTGAAGGGCGGTATTACTGGTTCAGCACTGCCGCTTCCCAAGCCTCGAGCAGAGCAAGGTAATGCGACGCCTTTTCAGGCAGGTGTTGAGATAAATTGTTCGACTCGGACGGGTCCTGCAGAATATTGAAAAGTCGGATTTTGCCTTTCTGCAGATGCGCTTTCCATTGCTTGTCGCGCACAGTGGTCCAGCCCGGTCGATCGTTCCAATAGTGAGGCTCGCTACGCTTGATCGATTCGCCCGCCAACGCTGCAACTAGATTTTCCCCATCAAGGTTTTGAGGGATTTGCGCGCCGACAAGATTTGCGATGGTCGGCAGTAGGTCGACTCCGGTAAAGATCGTCTCGGAGTTTATTTTCCCCGAGGGCACCTTGCCGGGCCAGCGCACCAAGAACGGCACGCGCGTCCCTCCGTCGTGTAAGGAAATCTTACGGTCTCGAAACGGTCCAGATGAGCCGACGCAATTAATTAGAGTGGGGCGTTCTTGAATACGCTTAGCTAACTGACCGCGATTGTGAACGCCTCCGAGTGGCGGTGGGCCATTATCACTGGAGAAGATAATCAGCGTATCCTCATCGATGCCTAAGTCTTCGAGTGCCTGCAGCAGACGGCCAAGCTGATTATCTAATTCGGTCACATCGGAGCAGTAGGCGCGCATCGCTGCCTCGAGGTCGCCTTGCGTGCTAATCCACGTCAGAAAGTCCCGCATCAGGGGATTCTCGAAGTCTTGAATGTCGACCTGAAGATCGCGATAGGGCTCCAGCATATCCGTGCGCGGATCGATGTAGGAATGGGTCGGGTAGACCCAAAGATTTAGGTAAAATGGCGACTCAGCTACTTTTTGCCTTTGTATGAAATCAATCGCTAAATCGACGTAGCGCTGAGTCGTATTCTCGCGCCAGTGTGGTTGATCACGCTCTTCTTTGTTCCAACCTTCGACTTTACCGTTGTGGATAAAGTCTTCATCGACTCCATACGCTGCAGCAGTTGGAGCTTCTGCCCCTTTACCGCTCATATGCCATTTTCCAAAATGAGCCGTCGTATAGCCGACACTTTTTAATAGCTGGTAAAGGTTGGGCGCCTCAGCGTCCATACTAAGGGACTTTTGAAAATAATGCGCCGGATAGCGACCACTCATCAGCGCGTAGCGGCTCGGCGCGCACCAAGCGGAACTCATGTAGGCATTTTGAATCGTTAGCCCCTCGGCGGCCAAGCGATCGATGTTGGGGGACTTTACATAGGGATGCCCGTTCACTGCCAGATCTCCATAGCCTAAGTCATCGCACAGGATAAAAATAATATTCGGTCGCGTGTCTTGCGTCGGCGAGGCTGTAGTGGCGGAGGCGCTGACAGGCAAAAGCGCGCAGACAGCAAAGGCGAGTCGGTGAAGTGGCGGGCTCATTGGTTTATTTATTTTCGTTTTGAATCAATCGAGAAAACGTTTATATTATATTCATTGCTGACAGGCATTGTCAATTGAGCGGAGCTTACAAGAAACAACGTGCTGGGTATATTGAGTGGCAAAAGCTGGGCAACGAAGTAAGCAAAGCGCGCACGCTACTAAAAAAGCAAGACGCGCAATACAACAGGCCGAGTCGAATTGTATCGATTCTAAATCATAGAATTTGCCTTAGCCTGTGCCTCAATTTGTAAAACGGCACTGAAGTGCTTGTCGGTGTTTTAAAGGCAAGTTGTCTTACTTGAGCTCAAATTTGATCGGATACTCGTCACTTGGCACCATTGGAATTTTTCCACTCGTTTCAAAACGAGGCTCTTTGCTGGGCGGAAATGGTGAATCTCCATATTTTTTCAGATAAGCCTGTGGGGTGACATAACGAGCCTCACCGTTTCCAATCGCAGCTATACTATCGAGGTGAGCATTTGATGAGATGCCCAATCCGATCGTGTGGATAACGGGGATTTTCTTACCCTTAGATTTAAGTTGTTGGATCATTTGTCGAATTTGCGTAATGCCTCGATCATTGCTACAATAGCCATCGGTCATGAAGAAAATCGTGTCTGGGATCGGATCCATTGTGAGTGCCATATACATCGGTACATCAAAGATGGTACCATACAGGGTGGGAGTCTCGCGGATTGCTTTGAGCGCCCTTTTTCGTGCGAAAGAATCAGCACTATAATAACGGGCTTTGGGTAGCCGACTCCACTTCTTGGGGCGGAAGGAATCATTTGCGGCGCCGTTTTCGCCACTGGCACGACTCGAAACCCAATTATCTGCCGAATCCCGAACGTCATCCATGCCCGGCCAGGTCGGTCCGGCAAAGAAAATTAATCCAAAATTGACCTCTAGCGGTAGCTCTTCGATCACTCGAGTGGCTTCCCTGCGCATAATCATTTCATTTCCTGATAACACTAAAGAATCCGAGAAATCGATGACAAAGACGATGTGTTTGCCACCGCCTGAAATGCCGAAGAAATCGATCTTAATATCCAAGTCTAAGCTTGCACCATCGCCAAATCCATCGCCGAAACCTTTGCCAGTACCATCGCCGTCTCCGGCACCGCGAATGCGGACGTCACTGCGTGGATTGGATATATTCAGGTCGATATTATCGAGGCTCAAATCGGAGGGGATCTCTGCGATGATCGGAATCGGCAGTGGGGCGGCGGACTGTTGTTGCGACCGCTTCATCTTGATCTTATACTCCCGCTTCATTGGGTCGATGCTTTCTGGAATGGCCGGCGCCTCCAGTTGCGGTTCGGGAGCCTTGAGGCGATCAAAGATCACCATGCCTCCAAAAAAGGCGCCAATCACAAAGTGAATGGCTAAACTAATACCAATCACCATTGCTAGGCGGCTTCCGGTAAACCAGCGGAGGTAAAATGGACGGGTATCAGACATAACTCTAAGAATAATGGGTTATTCGCCTGAGGCGAAGGTGACGGAGGTTACTTTAGCCTCTACGCAAGCGTTCATGACATTCACAATCGCCTGCTGCTCAGTCATCTCGTCCGGGTTGATGAGAATTAGCGTTTTAAAGCCCGCCCGCTCGGAAGATGCACGAATTTGTGTCAGCAGTCCGACTAGCTCGGGCAGTTGGAAGCCGGCAGGCTCGCCCAGCGGGGCACCGTTGAATAGGATACCACCGTCAGACAATATGTCGACTAGGTGTTCTTCCGGCAGTGGCGTATCTGGTGCGGCAGGGACACTGGTGGGTAGCTTGATGCCCAAATCAGCCTCTTGCTTCATGATCGTGGTGGTGACCATGAAGTAGATCAACAACAGGAAAACCACGTCGATCATTGCGGTGAGATCCACTCGATCTTTGGTCTTTAAATAGGTATCAGTCGCTTTCATATCCTACTATTTATCACTTTGATAGGTCGCGAAGATGATGTCCACTGCACCGACTTCTGCGCAGGCGGTCATCACATCGCGGGTGTGAGTGAAGTGGGTGAGGGAGTCGACCCGTAAGAGTACTTGGTAGTCTCGTATCGTACGCATTCCCTCTGTTACGATCGCTTTGAGATCTTCGATCGAGACTGCTTGCGTGCCAAGGTAGATCTGACCATCGGGAACCACTGTGATGACTTCACGGTTTTCCTGCGTTTCAGGCACATTGGCATTCGAGGCGACGGGAACTTCGATCGGTTTCTTCTGAGCAGTCACCACATTGGCAACTGTCATGAAGAAAACGATCAAGAGGAAGACGATATCGATCATCGGAGTGAGATCGGGCTCGTCGTCGTTATCTGGTAATTCCCATTTCATTCTTAATGAGGCTTACGCCGAAGGATCGGAGGGATTTTCGTGGCGGTCTGTTACGTCTCGAAGTATGCGACCGAGCACCTGCGAAACGGAGGCGGCGATTTTACCGTATTTATTCTTAAAGAAGAAATAAGCGATCAGAGCGGGGATCGCCACCAACAGACCACTGGCGGTGGTCACCAGTGCTTCGGAAATGTTATTGGCGAGTAGCTCGGGGCGGCCCATTCCTTGTTCAGAGATGGTCCGGAATGCTTTAACCATACCGCTAACCGTGCCCAGTAGACCGACCATCGGCGAAACCGACGCAATCACCTGTAGGTAGTTGACGAAGACAAACGGACGAGCCAGTTCCACCGAGGCAGCTTCGTTGAATGCTTGATCGATTTTATCAGGGTTGAAATTACCGCGCTCTGTGGTCTGCAGTCCACAGCGTAGGATATTCATTACAGGTCCCTTGTTTTGATCACACGCTTCGATCGCGGCAGCAAAGTCGAGTTTATCAAGAGCAGGTGTCACTTCGTTGTCGATCGTAGCCTGATTGATGATCGCGTTTTCGCGTACATACAGCCCGTTATAGATCACCAAGCCCAAAGTCGCAATTGAGAATATCAAGAGTGGATACATCGCGAGGCCACCTTGCTTGAAGGCGCCCATCAGTGTGGCGTCTCCTGCAGGAGCTAGTTCGGCGCTCTCTGTAGTGGCAGGCGCTGCATCCTGAGCAGTCATTGTCGTATAAGGCAAGAAGCTGAGGCAGAGTAATAGGAGCAGCCAGCGGTAGCCGCGATTGGATTTTTGGGATTGTCTATTCATAAGTCTGTTTAGTGTTGAAGTTGTATGCGTTTGTAGGCCTCGCGGGCGAGTTCTGCCCAGTTTGAGTTCGGAAAGAATTTAGCTGTCTCGTCGTAAACCGCGGCTGCGGTTTGCATTTCCTCAATCGCCTCGTAGGCGACCCCGGAACGATACATGAGCTCGGCGATCCACGGATCGATCGGGCGGGCATACGCAACGCCTTCGCTGATCGTTTTCATGGCAAGCGGGAATTGCTCCCTTTGCAGGTAGTAGGTACCGAGGATCAGTTGTTGCAGCGAAAATAGCGGCTCACCTGGTTTGATTTGTTCGACTTGTTGTTGGAACAAGTGGTCATCTTTAAACATTCCCAGGTAGATTCCACAGTAGTAGGACCAGTAGGTCGCTTCAAGGTCACGGCTTTCCGGGTTGCTGGCCAAACGATCGTAGAGGGTCTTCGCGGACTCATAGTTTTCGTGGTCGCGGATAGTACCAGCTGTTTCTAGGACTGCATTCAAGTTGGCTAGGTTGATCGATTCAATCGGGATCTCTTCAAGGGTGGCCGCAGCCAATTCGTAAGCCGCTTCATCGGCAAGTTTGCCAGAAAGGCGGATCGCCAACTGCTCGAACTCGGGGTCGAGCTTGTTAAGATCGATATTTTGCAGTAGCAGCAGCGCTTGATCGTAGCTCTCGGCCAGAATTAAGGCTTCGAATAGCTTTTTGACTGCCTCGTGGAAGATCGAGTTTTCCCGAGGAATCGGCAGGAACCGAACCATCGGAAAATTACGTTCGCGGATAATATTCAACTGCTGTCGATTCAGCGTATCTTTGACGATGGCTCCGATTGCTTGATTATATTCATCGTCGACCAGAATACGAAATGAAATCTCACCAAGCTGAGCGAGTGGGATCGAAGCTTCACCCATGCCATTGCCGATTTGGAAGATGACTTGTTCGTTCTCGATACCAGTCAAGCGCATCTTGCTCTGCGTGTTGCCCCGGATTTGAACCACGTCTAGTGGCTGTTTCATCAATGCCCTGGCCTGTTCCAGCGCAGCGGACTGATGATTGATCTGGGCACTCAGTGGCACCGACCCGATCGAAAGAGCGAGTAAATACGTGACGGCCAAGCCGGTGGATAGTTTATACATTGAGTGAATCATAACGGCGTTTCACCTCATTAAAGTTGCTTAGGGATTCTGCGTTCGGAAGAGCCATGTACTCGAGATAAACATTTTTTGCAGATTCTAGTTCGTTGATTGACTCGAGTAGCTTGCCATCCGCGTAGAGAGCCTTGCCAGCCCATGTGGGGAACTGGCGGTAAGAGAGGTAGGTGCGCTCATAGTAGCCATGTGCTTTGAGTGTCTCGGTGCGCGCTTCAAAACATTGGCCAATTTTGTAGCAGGCTTCTGCCCAAGTGGGCCCACGCCAGTCACGCACTTGCAGGATACTTTGATACTGTTCCAGTGCCTGCTCATACTGTTTCGCTTCCATGTAGAGCTCACCAATACGAAGCGCCATCATCGAAGCCTTAGGCCAAACTGGATTCTCATTGATGATTTGACGAAATGCAGCGATCGCACCATCGCGGTCACCATCGCGCATCAGTAGTTCTGCTTGGACTTGCTGAGCATCGGGAACAGCGAGGGAAAATGGATGCTTGCTGAGTACTTCAGCGACGGCGAGTCGAGCGAGTTCAGGTTCGGACTCCAGTTGTTTCAGCGCAATCCATGCCAAGGTCGCTGGGCTCGCATCGGGCAGATCATTCACCGTGACTTTCACCGTATCGGGTGCCGGCATATTCAATGCATCGAAGGCCACTAAGAGGCGTAACAGCAGGGTGCGTTGGTCTTTTTCTTTAGCCACCCAGTAGAGTTCGGTGAAGCGTTCGCGGGGCGGGTTGGTTGGGAAGCGATCCAGCAGGCCTTTCACCTCGTCGAGTGTTGATTCAAGGATGGAGTGTGCTTCAGGCAGGATCGAGCGGTCGTAGCGGACCGGCGTGCCCAGCTGAATTTCCTCGTCTGTCTGTGGAATCTCACGACTGCTTAAGCCTGTTCGCAGTGTCTCGTCGCGTAACAGCAGATCAACGATCTCCTTTGAGAGATGCGGATTTTCTAGGCGGTGTAAGTGTAAGGCTTTGCGATCTTCCACCATTTGCAGGCGGAAGTGTTGGTCTCCCAAGATATCCTGTAAAAATGCGATCGTGGCTACATAGCGGTCGCGGTAGCTTTCGTATTTGGTAACGTAGCGCAGTAATATCGGATCAACTCCCTCCGCCCCTGGTTGGTTGCCGTAGGTCTTAATGGCTGCGAAATAAGACGCCAACATACGCGCAGGCTCGCCGAGTATCTCGTAGACTTCACCGATCCGGTAAATGGCGCGTGACAGGTTTCCGTCTTCGCTGAATTTCTCGGCGTAGCCCTCAAGTAGCGGAATGATTTCCTCCAAACGATCATTCGCTTCTAGTAGGCGTGAGCTTTCGAAGTAAGCGTGATCGATCAAATTCATTTTTGAGGTATAGTTTTCGACGCTAGCATAATGCGCGAGCGATTCTGGCACCTGTGCGTTGATCGCGGCGATGTCACCGAGGAACACTTCGGCTTCGCCTCGCAAATGATTGTTCGGGTAGTCGCTCACCCAGCTATTGAATAGGGTCTCGGCCGCGGCATAGTTGCCCAAGCCGAAGTCACAGACACCGATGCGGAAGCGGGCGTCGGTGTAGAAACCACCGCCCTTGAAATGATCAACGACGAATTGAAAGTGTCCACGTGCGCTTTCAAATGCTTGCTTTACCACTTGCGTGATCCCGATCCAATAGTGCGCACTCTGCCCCATTGGAGCCTGCGGGTATGACTTAAGGTAAGCACCGAGTTCACTTTCTAGGGTGTCCAATTGTTCCAGGCGCGTCCAGGCAAAGCCCATGAAGTGAACTACGCTCGATGCATAGGCATGCTCCGGGTATTCACGCATAAACTGCCGACCGTGCAGGTGCACCTGCGGGTAATTTTCGAGTTTGAAGTAGGCGGTGATCAGCTTGACGAAAACCGCCGTTCGATAGAGTCGGTAATTGGGCATCGCCAAATAATTTTCTCCGAGTTCAAGCACCTCTTTAGTATAGCCGATGTCGCTCGCTTTGATGAACGCCGCATAGTGAAATAGTTCCGCATTCTCGTCTTCGGGATGTTCGCGCACCAAGCGCAGATACGCAAAGAATGCATCGTATCGTCGCTCCATCCGGTCCAGATTGCGCGCTCGGTGGTATTTGAGTGCCGAGGTGTAGGATTTTTGCTTTTTGAGTTCGGCGACGAATTTGCTGCTGCGCTGTATTTCGTAGCGCAGGTCTTCTGGCACAAATATGCCCGGCTGGAGCACATACCATTTCTTGCGGGATTCATATTCCGCCAGTTTCTGCTCGTTGAAGGCGATGATGTCTTCAAGCGTGAGGCATAGGAAATAAAGGTAGTTCGCCTTGATGAAATCGCCCTGGTCAGAAAACTGATTGCCGAGTTTAAACAGCGAAAGATTGAGCTCCGGATCATAGCGATCATCGCCGCTACGTGAAAGGAGCGGAATAAACTCAAGCATCCTTTCCGGCTTTTTTTGTACCTCGTAGCTGCGGATTAAGTAGAGCGCCGCCTCGATCCGTGTTTTGTCATCAATCAGCGTCAGATCGTAGAGTTGCCGAAAACGAGGCTCGCCGATGGCCCATTCCTGCTTGATCGCATGTACTAGACAGAGGTTGGTTAACCAGCGATTACGATAAGTCGCCGAATATTTACCTGCACGGATTCCTTGCAGGCCGTCGATCAGCACAGGCTTGAGCGCGTCCCATTCCTTGTCCGCCATCAAAATCTGAATTTTGTAGGTGAGGACTTCCGCGCAATAAACATTCGTGGGGTAGCGCTTCAGTAGGCGATCCGCAAAGTCGAAGCATTGCTTACGATCTGGCTGCTGGCGCAATTTGACAAACTGATTGTAGTGGAAGCGCGCCAGCAATGAATAGCACTGTGCCAGCAGAGGATCGAGCCTCGGGTCTGGCTCGGCTTCGATCCGCCTTACCAATTCCATCATATAAGGCAGCACTGTGCCTGTTTCTTGCCCTTTAATCGCCGTGGTCAGGGACTCTAAGCTCATGCTACCGATCGATCCGCGGTCCTGCGCCTGCAATGGTGCGAAGCACAACACAAATAAGGCGCAAAGACTCAACTGCGTGCGAAATGAAAAATTTAATCTGAAAGGGGCGTGCATTTGATGCGATGCGATAGGCTTAGATTGACGAATTAAACGTTTAAAGAAGCTGCGTGGTTCGTCTACTGCAATATAAATCTTAACTGGGTCTTGGTCATTTAATTTTCGATAAAACTTCTGACCACTGCTCTGTCCAATGGTGCAAAACGTTTTTTTAAAATTGACCTTGACTAAACGTTTACTTTTTCTTCAAGTTCGATTCAGTTTTCAAATTAGTTCAGTCTGACTCATCGAATTTCGAAGAGTTTTGTGCTAATTTCGCTAGTTTTTTACAGTCAACCCACAACCCCATACCCTTGTGAATGAAATAAACCACACCTCGCGCCGAATACTAAAACGTTTCGGCTCCACTCCACGCCTAATGGCGATTTTTTGCGCCGCCGCGCTCGGCTTCCAAGCCAACGTCGCCACGGCACTTCCTGCTCTGTATGTCCACTACGATGCGTCAGATGCGGCTAACGTGACGGTGGATGTAAGCGACATTGTTCAGAGTCTGACAGATTTGTCCGCACCAACTACCACAGCTTATGATGCCACCAAAGCAGGTGGATTCGGTACTTTGTTCTATTCTGATCCAGGGAACCTGAGTCCAACTGGTCTCAAGGGTGTCGATACCAACAACGGCGCTCACAATAAGTTGTTAGTTCTGTCTGCCGCGGAACAGGATGCTTTACTAAACTTCCCAGGTGCGGCTGCCAGCAATACCGGGTTCGCTGCGTTGGTGGTCTTTAAGGCGGATACCATCTTGGGTGGTACTGTGCGAGACCTCGTGCTGGCCTCGCATGGCAATGGGGCCACGTCTCCAGGTAGCTTCATCATGAAGTATGAGGGCGGTGTTCCTCAGGTGATTCTTGGTGGTACCTCCGTAAATGCCGGTGCTGGTGCAGCAGTTGTTGCAGCAGGCGAAACGGTGGTGCTTGCAGTCAACTACAACAAGGCCACTGGCAATATGGAGGTCTGGGATTCTGAGAATAATACCTCAGCTAGCGTTACCAAGGCGGCAGCCGATTTCTCCAGCACTCAATCGATGTTCCTTGCTGGCAGTGCCAATTCTGGCCAAGGTATGGATGGCATGATCGGCGAAGTAAAGATCTTTGAAGGCGTCCTGACATCGGAAGAGTTCGCTGCCGAACAGACTGCACTGGTCAACAAATGGCTTGGAGCGCCTCCGATTCCTACCTATGCTCATTACGATGCGTCAGATGCTAGCACGGTGGGTTTTGACGCGATCAACACTTCCAAAGTCATCACTTTAGATGACCTTTCGGCCAACAACCTAGGTGCCGAGGATGGCAACGGTACACAGTTTGGCGATGTACTCTATCCCGACGCGATCCAAAGCGCCACGGGGCTGGATCTTCTGGATATGGGTGCAACTAACAACAGGTTGAGAACACTCCTTCCAACTGCTGAGCAGAGCAATCTGCTGGACTTCACCCCCAGCACCGGCGCGGCTGACGGTAATAGCGGCTTCTCGTTCTTTGTGGTGGCTCGGGTCGATTCCATTCTAGACGGCAACGTGAACGCGATCCTCGGCAACAACGATAATCCAGCCAACGGCAGCCTAATGCTTCGTTTGGATGGCACAGGTAATGCACCGAGGCTCATAATCGGCAATCAAGACTCAGGTGGTGTAGGTGTTGGTAGCACTTCCGTGACCATCGAGAACGCCGGTGCTAGCATCGGCGCCGGAGATACCGTGGTGATTGCAGCAAATTACGACAAAGCGACTGGGGATTTGGAATTCTGGAATTCAAAAGCTGGCACCTCGGTGACCGGAACGGTCCCCGCAGGGGATTTCTCCAACACCGCGCAAAGCGGTAGCGCCTTGTTCATCGGCGGCACCAACAGTGCGGCCCAGTTCATGGACGGTGCGATCGGTGAGGTAAAATTCTACGACCGCAAGCTGACTACGGCGGAGTTCGCTGCCGAACAGACTGCACTGGTCACCAAATGGCTTGAGCTGACGGGCCTGGCTGCGACCGCTGGAAACAGCCAAATCACCCTCGACTGGGATAATTTAGGTACGGCTACCTACACGGTTTACCGTAGTCTGACGGAAGTCGGCGGGTACACCGCGGTTTCGGGAGTGCTGACCGACAGCAATTACACCGATACCGCTGTGACGAATGAGACGACTTATTATTACTACGTGACGTCAACTGCGGATGGTTCTGAGAGTGGCCCTAGCGCCACGGTCAGTGCCGCTGCGTTCACAGCGATCACTGGGTCTACACTCTACGCCCACTACGATGCGACAAATAGTGGCAGCGTGCAGGTGACTGGCTCCGATGTCACCGGTTGGAATGACCTTTCCGGCAATGCCTTTAATGCCACGGCCGCTGGCACTGGAACCGCCATCCAGTATCCTAGTGCCAGCACCAGTTCGTACGGTGTTTCTGGACTCGACGTACCTGCGGATGCGGACAACAAGCTCCTAGCATTTACCAGCGCGCAGCAAAATGAGTGGCTGGACTTCTCAAGTGGCGGTGCGGCGCAGGCCTACAGCGGCTTTACAATCTTTGCAGTAGTTAAGCCAGATGCCGTGGGCGTCACCTCAGACGTGGTCTTTTCAAATCATGGCAACCCGACTACTGCTGAAAGTTTGTCGCTGAGATATACTGCTGGCACACCAACTGTCTGGCTTGGAGGCACCGAGCGAAGCATAAATGGAAATGCAGTGGTTGCCGCGGGCGAGACCGTGGTACTCGCGGTGAAGTACGATTCTGATACCCGTGAACTGAAATTATACGATTCAGAGTCTGGGAATACTGGTACCGCTAGTAACATTGCTCCGAACGATTTCTCCAGCGTGCAAGACATGTATATCGCTGGTAGCGAAAACAGCGGCCAAGGTATGGACGGTCTGTTCGGTGAACTGAAGGTCTATCGCGGCGCCATGACAGAGGGTGAGTTCGAGGCCGAGCGTAACGCTCTGATGGCGAAATGGGTGCAGAATGCACCGATTGATGTCACTTTGGGTAGTGACGGAACTAACATTACCCTCGATTGGGTGGATCCTAATCCAACCGCTTCCGATACCTACAGCGTTTACCGTAGCGAGGCAACTGGTACGTATGGCACCGCACTCGCGTCTGGTTTGACTACGACCAACTACACCGACTCCACTGCCGTCTCGGACACCACTTACTACTATGTGGTCACTGCGATCAGGGGTGGCATCGAGAGTGGTTTCAGCGCTGAAGTCGTTGCGGAAGATTTTGCGGCGCCAGCCGTGTATGCCCACTATGATGCGTCAGATGCGAATAACGTGACGGCGAGCGGTTCGACTGTCACCGCCTTGGCGGATAATTCCGGTAATGGCTACAATGCTGACGTCACAGTTGGCACGGTCCTGTATCCCGATGCGATCCAAAGCGCCACCGGTCTGAATCTTTTGGATATGGGCGCAGCACGTAATACGCTTAGAACGCTCATTCCAGGCGAGCAGGATGCCTTGCTGGACTTCAGCCCCGACACCGGCGCAGGCGCTGGCGCGGCTGCCACAAACGACGGGTTCTCGTTCTTTGTCGTCACTCGGGTCGATGCCCTGTTCCCTGAGAACAGCATCATTCGCGATGTCATCCTGGCTAACCGTGGTGACATCACTGCTGGAATCCATCTTCGTTTGCAAGGCGCATCTCCTGAACTTTACGTCGGTGGTGTGAAGGCTGAAGATACCAGCGCCGTGCCTGTAGCCGGAGACACCTTGGTGATCGCCGCAAACTACAACAGTGTGACTGGAGACCTAGAGTTCTGGAATTCGAAAGCGGATGCCTCGGTGACCGTGAATGTCCCTGCTGCAGATTTCTCTGAGGCTGCCGCAATCTTCATCGGCGGTAGTAATGGAAACCAATACATGGACGGAGCGATCGGTGAAGTGAAGTTCTATCAAGGTAGAATGTCTGCTGTAGACTTCGCCGCCGAACAGGTCACTCTGACCCAGAAATGGATCACTGGCAGCCCTGTTACCGGCTTCACGAGTTGGGTAGATGGCACCTTCGCCAACGGCACTCTGAGCGATAAGACTGCGACCGGTGACGACGACAACGACGGCATCAGCAACCTGATCGAGTTTGCGGTTGAAGGCCAAGACCCAACGGTCTCGAACTCGACCGTGGGTACTTACAGTGGCCTAACAGTGACCTTCTTGAAGCGTCAGGAGGATCCTGCAGTCGGTGGAATCACCTACGCGATCGAGCAATCCACTGATCTAGGTGTGACCGACACATGGGCAGATGTGGCACCGACTACTAATACTGATACTGAGATCTCCTACGAAATGCCCGGAACTGAGGTTAAGGACTTCGTTCGCCTGAAGGTGACGCAGGAATAACCAATACCGCTCATTGAGCGGCGGGGTCTTCGCCAAGACGATCCCGACCGCCCAAAGTACGTTTTTAAATCTGGCAGTACCGCATCCGCGGTGCTGCCATTTTTTTGTGTACGCTGGGTGGTGCGTTGAATCAGTTTTATTCTCTCCACTCTGCAAGCATGGCGCTTGCTAAGCATCACCCGGACAGGCATTTTTTGTGCGATGAAATATTTCCCCAGCTTTAAAATATTGATACGCTGTGCTGCATGCACAGTCGCCTTACTGGCCGCGTCGGCGCTGACGGCCAAAGAGCCCTTAAATGTGGTTTTGATCCTCGCCGACGATCTCGGTAGCGTGGACCTAAATTGCTACGGTTCCGATGATCTGAGTACGCCGAATATCGATGCGTTGGCGGAACGCGGTGTGCGTTTTAGTCAGTTTTATGTCGGCTCTGCGATTTGCTCGCCATCGCGTGCGGCTTTGTTGACCGGGCGTTATCCGCAGCGCGCGCAGCTCCCGCGCAATACCAATTACACCGGCATGCCGGGCTCACAGTTCACCATGGCCGAACTGTTTCAGGGCGCTGGCTATCGCACTGCTTTAATCGGCAAATGGCACTTGGGTGAGACGCCGCAGACCGACCCACAGGCCCAGGGGTTTGATGAGTTTTTCGGGCACCGCCGAGGCTGTATCGATAACTACTCGCACTTCTTTTATTGGTCGGGGCCGAATCGCCATGATCTGTGGCGGGACCGCACGGAGGTCTTTGAACCTGGCGAATACTTCCCGGATTTGATGGTTCGGGAAACCAAGCGTTTTTTTCAAAAGAATACAGAGCAGCCCTTCTTCCTCTATCTCGCGTTGAACACCCCGCATTATCCCATGCAGGCGGAGCAGAAATTTGTCGAAATGTATGCGGATCTGGCAGATCCCAACCGTCAGCGCTACGCGGCGTTTGTGACTTCGCTGGATGATAAAGTCGGTCAGGTTCTTGCCGAGCTGGATCGTCTCGGTCTAGCCGAAAATACTTTGGTTGTTTTTATGAGTGATCACGGCCATTCAACCGAAGATCGTGCTTTCGGAGGTGGGGGCAGCGCCGGGCCTTACCGTGGCGCCAAGGCGACACTGTGGGAGGGCGGCATACGGGTGCCGTGTATTGTTTCGCTGCCGGCAGTCATTCCCGCAGGCGAAGTGCGCGACCAGTTAGTGACGAGTATGGACTTGTTTCCCACCATCGCTGAGTATGCAGGACTGACGCTGCCCGATCGTAAGATCGATGGACTATCGATTACAAACCTGATTGCCGACGCAGATATAGTCTCACCGCACAGCACTTGGTACTGGGAACTTTACGGTAGATGGGCAGTGCGTCACGGTCAGTGGAAACTAGTCAAAACCGATAATGAGACCTTCCTTTCGGATCTGTCGAAAGACCTATCTGAGCGCCAAAATTTAGCGGCGGCATATCCCGACGTCGTTAAAGAACTGTCGGATATGCACAAAGCTTGGAAAGTTGAATCGCTGCTGCAGTGATGGGTGGTGCGAGGAGTGCTAAGCCTGCGGCCAGAAACTCTGCTAGCACACTGTGTCGCGCTTCCGAGTAAACTGCTCTAAAGCTGTTTAATCTTCACATTGCGAAACCAGATAGGCGCGCCACCGTGCTTGCCTTGCAGCCCAATGTGACCCTTGGTGGGGTGTGTGCTAAGTGGCTTGTTGAGCCATTTTGGTTTTAAGCTGCCATCAGGATTTTTCGTGGCCGAAGTCCATTGGCTCATGTCCATCGAAGTGACGTGCTTGCCATTCAGGATGACGTCAATCGAAGGACCCTTGCAAATGATGGTGTAGTGGTTCCACTCGCCGGCAGGTTTGACCGCAGCTTCGCTGGCGGCAAGTCGGCCAAAGATGGCTCCGCAACGCCAGGTGCCGTCTTTCGAGACCCATGGCTCGGAGTAATCATCGGTAATTTGAATTTCGACCGAGTTGGGGATCCACTGTTTGATATCGGTTACATAGACGAGCACGCCGCTGTTCGCAGCCGGGCCGTTTTTAAATTCGAGGTCGAGGACGTAGTTTTCATACTCTTTTGCCGACCACAGGACCTTATCTTTGCTGGCGGTTAATTCTCCATTGGTAACCGTCCAGACGCCTTCTGGGAAGACCGCGTCGGACAAATCTGCCGCGAACAGCGGTTGCCACTCAGAGCTAGCGGACGGGCTTGAATCGTCTGCCACGTTGGGCATTTCGCGGTCGGTCTTTTCGATGCCGACAGGGCTTGCGGCAGTGAGAGTGGATGTTCCGGTGAGGAGCAGTAGGGTTGCGATGGTCGTTTGAATTTTCATTGTCTTAATATTTGCGGTATTTCTTGCGGACGAGGGTGTTGGCTTCGGGGACGTTGGTGCAGACCATATTTTTAGGATCCCACTCAATCTTTTTGCCAAAACGTACTGCCAGATTCCCGAGCAGAACCATTTCGGTCAGCGGGCCTGCGTAGTCAAAGTTCGCTTGAGCAGGCTCACCGCCCTTACACGCTTCAATCCATTCCTCTTTATGGCCAATGGACGGCTTTTCGGTTTCTTCCGGCATGCGGTTTTTAGCGAAATCCACCCAGGCGGATTGAGGAATCAATCGAGCGGCTTTGCAGTAAATGTCGCTAATCATAATGGTGCCTTCAGTGCCATACCAGAGTTGACCGCCGTCGCCTGAAGGTAGCTTGCGCGAAGCTTCCAATTCCTGCGGACGTTCTGGGAATTTGTTGCCGTCATACCAAACGAGCTTGATCGGGCCGCGCTCTGCAGTTGCCGGGAATTGGTAGGTGACGATCGACCATTCTGGAAAACTCCATTCGCTTTGCGGGCCACAGACGGCCTCGACGCTGGTGGGGTTACTCAAATCGAGCACGTCAAAGGGGCAGTCCATGGCATGACAGCCGATATCGCCAAGTGCGCCACAGCCATATTCAGACCAACCGCGCCAAGCGAAAGGCATGTACGCTGAATTGTAGGGGCGCTCTGCCGCAATTCCCTGCCAGAGGTTCCAGTCGATGTGCGCGGGCACCTCTTGCGCCGGGGCGAGGGGACGGTCGCCTTGTGGCCAGACTGGGCGGTTTGTCCAGATGTGCACCTCGTTGATTTCGCCAATCGCACGTGCTTTATACCATTCACGCATGCGCCGTATGCCATCGAAAGAATGCCCTTGAATGCCCATTTGAGTCATCACTTTGTGTTTACGCGCGGCCTCAGTGAGCGCACGTGCTTCAGCGATGGTGTGGGTCAAAGGTTTCTGCACGAATACATGCTTGCCCATTTTAATCGCCATCATCGCGGCGGCAAAGTGCATGTGGTCAGGCGTACTGATGGTGACAGCGTCGATTTGATCGTCCATTTCCATCAGCATGACGCGGAAATCTTTGTACTTCTTCGCATCGGGATATTTTTCAAAACTCTTTTTCGCCCGCATTGGATCAATATCGCAGAGGGCAACGATATTTTCCGAGGTGATTTGATCGAGATCTCTCCTGCCTTGCCCGCCCACGCCAATACAAGCGATGTTTAGCTTGCGCCCAGTCACGATCTTGCCGGTGCGGGAAGGGATGTCATCCCACGACCAGGCGATTTTCGGCAGTGCCGCATAAGCCAAGGCCCCAAGACCTGCTGTTTGAATAAATTTGCGGCGGTTGATCTCTGGTATTTGCATGTGCTGTCTGTATTCTTTTGCTTAGTGGTTAAAAAATGCGTGATTTAGTCTTAATTATTGGTCGTACGGTAGGTGTTGAGGCGGTCGTTTTGGCTCAGTCTGTGATGGCATCAAAATAGGCTACAGCTAAATGCGTAAAAGTGTAAGCTATCAAAGAGTAACCCTTTGGGCGAAACGTTTATCTCTTGCTGCTGGAAGTCAAGATGCATAAATTAAAAAAATAAACGTTTAATCTTGCATGATATCTGTAAGCTTTTCATCAATTCTAAAACCTTCGGAAGTTGCCCTAATTTTTAATTCTATCTCATCGTCAGTCATGAAATTCCTAGCCAACTTAACTCTTATCGGCTTCAGTCTTATAGCCTGCAGTTCAGTTGCTTTTTCGAGTATTGTTAAAGATCACTTCGATGACAGTAATCGTGGTCTTCAGTCGCCTCCACAAAGTTTGGCTTATTTCGCTAATCAAGGACCTAACACCTTGATTGAGCAGGAGGGGGCTTTGATCTTTAATGGATTCAAGGCGAACCGTTTCTTTATGGCCTACTTCACTGAGCCAGGTGGATACATCGACTTGGCTGTGGGCGAAGCGATTTCGCTCAAATTTACATTTAGGCCTGACATTGTCAATTTTACCCAAAGTAGACACCTGCGCTTCGCATTGTTTGAGTCTGGTGATTCCATCGATGACACTCGGGCAGTTTCAAGCGACAGCTTTGCAACGAACTTATCGGGCTTACAGAACTATCGCGGCTATCAAGCGTCCTTGAGTCTTAGAAACAGTCCAGCCAGCGAGCAAATGGTGCTGGCTAAACGCCATAAGACCTTTAACGATTTGCTGATCGTCTTTAATCCCGCAAATTCAGGCTATTCGCATCTTGGCCTGAACGGGCAAGGTGATTTTGTGTCTGAACAAGTTTACACGGCGCAACTCAACATCATCCGCCTAGAGGCGAACAAAGCGGAGATTAATGCTATTGTCGTTCCCGGCGGGCCCGACTCGACCGTCGGCACGAATTGTTTTGTCAAAGTGATCGATACCGATGCGCCAACACTGCGCTTCGATAGCTTAGCAATCGGACTGAATACGGCAGACGGATCAGTCCGAGATATCCAGATTGAGGAGTTGGAAGTCTTTAAGGTGCGCATATCAGACTGATCTCTAATTTGTCACCAATACCACGATACATATGCCCATAAGATATTACTTTTTTGCAGTCTGCATTGGACTCACTCAGTCTCTTTTTGCTGAGGATTTAAGCAATACGGGAACCACACCTCCCAGTGCCGATCTGCAGGCCGTGCTTAATGCAGGGCAAGATCTTCTCTTAGAGCCAGGCGCTATTTACGAAATTGAACAAGCACTGGTGTTCAAATTTGAAGGGCAAAGTATCTCAACGCACGCGCCTAAGTCGTTAGCCGATTACGCTATTTTACGCATCACCAATCGTGATCTTGGGCAACTGATCAACGGTAATCAGGTTAGCGGGGTTCGGATTGAGAATCTGTTACTCGATGGCAATCGCTATCGCCTGTCTGACTTGTCGAAAGCGATTAGTACCAACGCGCTCGTTTTCTTCGGCGGAGCTGGGGCGGAGCGGCAAGTTGTCCGTGGGTGCATCTTTACTGGGCCGCGCACTTGGTCGACGTTGAAGGTTCACGAAGGTGGGTCTGACATTTTAGTTGAAAATAACATATTCTTTGGTGCTGGAACGGATGTTCGTGGCAACGGGCGCGAAGGCGTTGAGAATCCTCATTTAGACGGCAGAAGCTGGGGGGATGGAATCACCTGTGCAGCGCAGCGAACAACCGTCCGTAACAATCTTATTATCGACCCGACCGACGTCGGTATGGTGTTCTTTGGGGCGCCAGGTAGTATTTCCGACGGCAACGTGATCGCCACGGTCTCGCGTGAATCCCTCGGTGGTATCAATCTGGTCGATCCACTTAAGTATTGGGCCTTTGCAGATGATCCCCATTCAATCGACTATCGTGGCGTCATGATTAAAAATAATTGGATCGATGCGCGGGGCGCTCGTATTCATATGGGCATTCCGGTCGGTGCGACTCCCTGGGTTCCGAGTAAGCGTGGTTTTACTTTCGTAGGTGGGGCAGTGCAGGATAATCTCTTCACGGGAGGAGCGGCGGCTTACAGTATCATCCTCAGCGGAGTGAAAGATTTCACCGTGACGGGCAACCGAACGACTGCGCAGTATTCTGGAATCGCGGAAGGATTCGGGCCCCAAAAGCCACCGAATGATCCAATCGCGTTTGTGTACGATCCGAGTGTCGTTTCCGCAACGAAAATGCAACCTGAATTCGAGCCGATGCAGCGGCATCTCAATCACCTCCTGCGCTGTAACCACGCTCCGCTAAATTATATGGGTTACCGTTACTATCCTTATGGCGACCACGAGGTGGTCGCAGTGGTGAATACCGCTTTTGAGGAAATGCTGGGCCGCCTTCCGAGTCAAGACGAGCGGGTTCAATACACCAAGTGGCTTCAAGCGACGAAAAATAATGCCGATCAACTGCGGCATGTGCTGATGGCGGCACCAGAATTTATCGAACGTCACGGTTACCACAATCCGGATGGTCTGCAACTGTTTCGCCAGAAGCTTTGGCTTGCAGCCATTTCGAGTAGCTTTAACGACTTGACCGATGAGTTAACCCGTAGGCCAAGTGCCGCGGATCTGTATAACGGCGCATGGGCTGTGATTAAGTTATAGCCACACGCCTAATAGTGAGCCCTATAGCCCCACATCTAAATTTATTTCGACCACCGACACATTTAAATAATATCAATTCTCAATCTTATGTTATCCATGACTATTAAACGATCTGCATTTACTCTAATTGAATTACTTTCTGTAATCGCTGTGATTGGGGTTTTAGCGGCAATTCTAATCCCCGTGGTGGGCAAGGTGCGCAAGAGTTCATATGACGCGACCTGCACATCTAATTTACGCCAAGTGAGTGCCGCCTATTTACTGATGATGAGCGACAATAATAATATCCTGATCCCTGCGATCGAAGGAGGGGGAAATAGTACCCATTTATCTAGTAAGTGGTATAAACAATTAGAAGAGGGTGGCAATGCTCGGGCTTGGAACATCCCGTTGGCAAGTTTCATGCCAGGAAGCAACTTGCAGGATATCAAATGCCCCGAAGTATTGGCCGCACTTGGCCCGTTCTCAGATAAACGAAAATCTCGTTCTTCTTACGGTTTTAATCATTTTGTCGGCAAGACCAATGGAAGTGATGGAGCCTTCAGAGGCGCCGTGCGCATGGAGCAGTTGTCCTCTCCCAGCCAAACAATCATGTTTGGTGATACTAATCAAGAAGGTGCTGGAGCAATAACGCAACAGTTTCTAGCTCCCGGCACCATCTACGCGTGGCATGGTGACTCTGCTAAAGTCTCATATTTCGATGGTAGTGTCAGCAGCATTACTGTCGAGGAAGCTCAAGCAAAGTCACCCAATTCTGATGAGGGTTACCTTTTTTGGCGCGGTGTTGAGAAACCCTAATAGGGGTTGCAAGGGGGGTGAGTACCCACATTTAAAATGACTCAGCTTGGAGGTATTTTCATAGTTCCTCGCTGAATATTTTCTCAGTAATTTTCCAGAATTTCCCCTGTTTGCGAGCGATCACAAAGGAAGGCATACGCAGCTGTGCTCGTAGTTTGACTGCGTCGCTCACCGAGCTTATATGGACCTTTTGTTCAGGCTTTCGCAGGTGCGATCTGAGGAAGTTGATCGAGAACTTCTTCAGACTGGTTGGATTGTTGAGGTAGTGCATTTCAGCGACGAACTGTGCGTCGTAATCGTAATACTTTACCTGCAGGTAGGGCGTTCCTTTTTTGTCAACACGCTCCAGCATCTCAATCGAATCGGGCGTGAGCACATGGGCGTCTTTAGATAGCCTCGCCTGTTTGAGTTTCGTGTCGGGGTCGATCAGCTCGCAGCCGCAGTTGCTGCAATCCCGAGCGCTGATATCATTTTCAGCTGAGCATTGGGTGCAAATCTTGAACCGAAAACGGTAGCCGCAGGGTATCAAATTGTAGTTGTCCGCATTGACATGCCCACCTCGACATTTTCGACCGTAGTGCTCCAGCAGCTTGCCCTCATCGTCGAGGATCCCCCAAAAGTCATTGATAAAGCCACATTCGGGGCAGGGCACCTGGACGGCGACTGATTCGGATGCCGTCTTCTTTTCGCCGATCTCAGGGCTAAAAATACTATGCCCCATCCCGGTGTAATCCAACACCAGACAATCCTTCTTATCGGTATCCAAACGCAAACCACGGCCGACGATTTGCTGATACAAACTAATCGATTCGGTTGGGCGCAGGATTGCGATCACATCGACATGTGCTGCGTCGAATCCGGTGGTCAACACCGAGACGTTCACTAAATATTTAAACGCTTTCTGCTTAAAATCATGCACGATCTGGTCGCGCTCACTCAGCTCGGTGGTTCCTACGACCAACCTTGCCTGTCCCGTCGGCAGGTGATCCATGATCTCCTGCGCATGTTTCACCGTTGAGCTGAAAATCATTACGCCCTGGCGCTGGTCGTTTTCGGTAATATCAATGATGTTTTTGATAATCAGCGGCGTGAGCCGTCTTTGCTGGTGGAGCGCTTCCTCTAGTTGCGCCATCGTGTAAGCATTGCCACCCTCAATCAGCTCAGAGAAGTCATACGAGGTCACCGGAATGTCTAGCTGTACTGGAGGCGTCAGGTATTGGTTGCTGATCATATACTCAAGTGGCAGGTCGTAGATGCAGTGCTTAAAGAAGCGCTGCTCCTGAGTCTTCAGCTCTCCACGCAGCGCGTAATTATAGATCCAGCCAAGGCCTAGGCGATACGGGGTGGCGGTCAGGCCCAAGATGCAAATACGCGGATTGTTCAGCTTGAGCTGCGTAATGACTTTCGCGTATTGACTGTCCGGCTCCAGGCCGACGCGGTGACATTCATCGATCACGACCAGCGTGAAATCTTTAAAGAAGGCATCTTTAGCCTTAGCGACCGACTGGATGCTACCGAAAATCACCTTCTGCTCGCTATCCTTTTGATTCAATCCCGCGGAATAGATCCCTGCATGCAGGCCATAACTCTCATACTTCAAATGGTTTTGCTCGACCAATTCTTTGACATGCGCCAGCACCAACACGCGGCCTATGGCTATTTTAGCCAACTCCGCGATGACCAAACTTTTACCTGCGCCGGTAGGCAACACGATCACCGCAGGGTCGCGTCGCTTTCTGAAGTAATTGAGGGTGCGATCAACTGCTTCTTGTTGGTATGTCCTGAGTGTATACATCGAGGCGGACAAGCTATTTGATGCGCCCCTCGAAGTATAGAAAAATAGGCTAATTTCCTGGGATGCGTAACAGGGCAGCGATAGCGTGACCTGCTTGATTGGCTAGGGCATTCGCGGTTGCCACTTGGATTCTTAAATAGCTAAATTAGTAGCAAATGGGCGAGTTGATTTTAAATTGTGATCTGGGGGAGGATGAGTGCGCTGCGCAAACCGAGCAGCTGATGGCGCTGGTCGGTGCCGCGAATATTTGCTGCGGTGTGCATGCGGGGAACGCGGCGAAGACGCGGGCGACCTTGGAACTCGCAAAGCGCTGTGGAGTGATGGTGGGTGCGCATCCGGGGCTTGCAATCGCGGGCGGACGTGGTTCGGAGTTGCCGAGTGCGGTTGAGTTGAATGCTTTATTGCAGGAGCAGTTGGGGTGTTTTTTACGTCTCGCTGGTGAAGTGGATGTGCCAGTTCGCTATGTGAAGTTGCACGGGACCTTGTATCATGCGGTGGAGCAAGATGATGCCTTGGCTGATGTGGCTGTGGAGATGATCAAAGCTTTGGATAACAGTGTTGGCATATTTTCATTGGCCGGCGGACGATTGGCACAACTTGCTCGGCGAAAGGGCGTTTCTGTGTGGGAAGAGGCTTTTGCCGATCGAGGTTATACGCCAGACGGTCAATTAGTGCCGCGCGGTCGACCTGATGACTTAACCGAAGATGTTGCAATCGCTGTGGCACGTTTACAGCAATGGCAACTTAGTGGCAAGATGCCCACGATTGACGGCGGCAGTGTCGCCGTTCGCGCGCAGACTCTATGTGTGCATGCAGATTCGCCACATGCATTACAATTGTTAGCTGCCTTGAATGAGTTGCTGGAGGCAGGATAATCATAATCATCATTATTTCTGACGCTCCGTAGTTGTCATGCCGAAGTTTTCTAACAAGCTGTGGCTTTAATTTATCATTCTGTGACCGATTCAAACTCCAGTTCATCCGATGTGCTTGCACGCTCCAACGTTAATTCGGTGTGGGGGGCTGTGGCCATGGAGGTCCTTGCCCGCCTAGGCGTTGAGACGGTGGTGGTCTCGCCTGGTTCGCGTTCGACCCCGCTGACAGTCGCTGCAGCCCGGAATCCGAAACTAGAAGCAATTTCAATCTTGGATGAACGTTCGGCGGGTTTCTTTGCGCTGGGCCTGGCAAAACGCTCGCACAAACCAGTGGTGCTGGTTTGTACCTCGGGATCAGCGGTGGTGAATTATCATCCAGCGGTATTAGAAGCTTCGATGTCTGGCACACCGTTGTTGGTACTGACCGCAGATCGTCCTGCGGAACTGCGGGATTGCTGTTCGGGGCAGACCATCGATCAGATGAAAATTTTTGGCGATTCGGTGCGCGCGTTTCATGAAATGGCGTTGCCGGAAGCGTCGAGCTCGATGTTGGCTTATTTACGGCAGACCTTAGTGCATGCAGTCAATCGCGCGCTGCAGGGCAATGCGGGGCCAGTGCATTTGAACTTCCCGTTTCGTGATCCATTGCCTCCAGAGATGAATGCGACTCCGATTATTGAGGCGAGCGTAATGGAGCAGGCCGTGACAGTATCAACGCGCCCCTGCGAGGCGGTCGGCACGGGTGCAAGTCTCGATACGGTGGTGTTAGAGCGATTGGCCAGTCATCGCCAAGGTGTGATCGTGGTTGGAGCGATCAATCCGCGCGAGGGGGGCGATGCCTTTGCAGATGCGGTGGCGCTGCTTTCGCATAAGTTGGGCTGGCCAGTGCTGAGCGATGTGTTGAATCCATTGCGTGGTCATTTCGGCGAGAATCAGGCATTGATTTGCCATTATGATACGTTTTTGAGGCAGTCTGAAGTGGCTGCAGACCGAAGCCCGACGGCGGTTTTGCAAATCGGCCAGTTGCCCACCAGTAAAGTGTTGCGCGCATGGCTCGAGCAGACCGATTCGGTGTCGTTTCTGTTGTCGGATCGCCCAGTGAATACGGATCCGTTGCATCGAGTTGCAACGCCTTTGTATGGTGAGGTGCAGGTGTTGGCAGAGGCGCTACATCATCAGACCGTTGATGCGTTCTGGACTCAGGCATGGGTGGATATTGAGCAACAGACGGTGGCTGCGTTGGATTCAAAATTCGAAGCGATGGGCGAATTGTTTGAAGGTAAGGTATCTTGGCTATTATCGAAGCATCTACCGATCGGCACGCCGACCTTTATTGCCAATAGCATGAGTGTACGCTACGCCGAGTATTTCTGGAGCGCAGGGAGTCGCGCCTGCCCGATCCACTCGAACCGTGGTGCGAATGGAATCGACGGTACACTGGGCACTGCGCTGGGCTTGGCGCACCGTGCAAATCCGACGGTGTTATTGACCGGTGATTTAGCATTTTTACACGATACCAATGCACTACTCGCTGCGGCGCAGTTGCAGGGCAGCTTAACCGTGGTACTGATTAATAATCATGGCAGCGGCATTTTCGAGCACTTGCCAGTTGCGTCGATGGACGCGACATTCGAGTCGTTTTTTGCAACGCCACAGACAGTGCAGCTAGAGACCCTGTGCCAGGCATACGGCATTGCTCATCAACGTATTCAAGAGTGGGACTCACTGGTGACTGCGATCTCTGTGTTGCCGTCCAGTGGCGTGCGTGTGCTCGAGGTGCCGACGGATCGTAAGGCGGATAAGTTGGCACTAGGTGAATTACTTAGCTCAGTTTAGAGTCATGATTTTTTCGTAATTGGTAGAAACAGCGGTGCTGATTCTGTAGATGGATTGATGCTAGAAGAATCAGACTGAGGATTGCATCGCTGCGCTGGCGTGTTTTAATTCATTTGTAAATTTACCAATTACTAAAGCTGAAACAAATCCTAGGGCCAACCACAATTAGAGAAATACCATGGCTAAACCTCCGCCTCCATTTCATTATCAAAAGCAATTTCCACTTGGCAAAGATCAGGCGGAGTATCATCTGTTGACAGATGAGTTTGTAAATACTGTTGATTTCGACGGTGGGTCGATCCTGAAGATCGAGCCACAAGCACTGACCTATCTGGCGGAAACCGCGATGAAAGAGATCGCCTTCAAGCTGCGCACCAAGCACCTCGAGCAGGTGGCCGCTATCTTAGATGATTCTGAAGCGACAGAGAATGACCGTACCATCGCGCTGACGATGTTGCGCAATGCCGAAGTCGCGGCGCACGGTGTTTTACCATTCTGCCAAGATACCGGCACCGCGATTATCCTTGGAAAAAAAGGCCAACGCGTCTGGACCGGCGGCCAGGATGAGTCCGCACTGTCTAAGGGTGTGTACAATACCTACACTAAGGAAAATTTACGTTATTCGCAGACCGTGCCGCTCTCGATGTACGAGGAGAAGAACACGGGCTGTAATTTGCCCGTACAAATCGATCTGCTGGCGACTGATGGTGATTCGTATGACTTCCTGTTCGTTGCCAAGGGTGGGGGGTCAGCGAATAAGACTTTCCTCTTCCAAGAGACCAAAGCATTGCTGAATCCAGCAAATCTAGAGAAGTTCTGTATCGAGAAAATGGGCACGCTAGGTACCTCGGCCTGCCCGCCGTATCACATTGCGATCGTGATTGGTGGTACGTCTGCGGAAACGACCATGAAGACCGTGAAGTTGGTTTCGACCAAATACTACGACGAGTTGCCGACCGCAGGGAATGAGCATGGTCAAGCATTTCGAGACCTGGAGCTCGAAGCGAAGCTCCTCGGCTACACCCGTAAGATGGGCTACGGGGCACAATTTGGTGGTAAATATTTTGCGCTTGATGTGCGCGTGGTGCGCTTGCCACGTCACGGGGCCTCGTGCCCCGTCGGTATCGGCGTCTCTTGCTCAGCCGACCGTAATGTCAAGGCGCGGATCGATAAGGACGGCGTCTGGCTTGAAAAGTTGGAAGACAATCCAGGACGTTTTATTCCAGACTCTGCTGAAATCGCTAAGCCGAAAGAATCAGTGAAGATCGATTTGAATCGTCCGATGGCAGACATACTCGCTGAGCTCAGTCACTATCCTGTCACGACGCCGCTCTCACTGTCAGGGACGATTGTCGTGGCACGTGATAGCGCACATGCCAAATTGCAGGAGCGCATTGATCGCGGCGAAGGCTTGCCAGACTATATTAAGAATCACCCTGTGTATTATGCCGGTCCTGCAAAAACTCCTGCGGGAAAGCCGTCCGGTTCGTTCGGGCCGACAACTGCCGGTCGAATGGACTCGTATGTGGCGCCTTTTCAAGCTGAGGGTGGATCAATGATCATGTTGGCGAAGGGTAATCGGTCGCAGCAAGTCACCGATGCTTGTCAAAAATATGGCGGGTTCTATCTCGGTTCGATTGGTGGGCCGGCAGCGTTGTTGGCCGAGTATAATATCAAGCGGGTCGAAGTATTGGAGTATCCTGAGCTCGGTATGGAAGCGATTTGGAAAATCGAAGTCGAAGATTTTCCGGCTTATATTCTCGTCGATAATAAGGGCAACGACTTCTTCGCTGGTATTCGCGAGACCTGTGCGAAGTGTGCGGTGCAAGCGTTCGAAGATGCGAAGTCTGGAGCATAATATTAAGTTTGTAATTATATTAATATTTTAAGCTCCGTATTTATAAGAATAGCTTTTTTACGTTAGTTATTATTATTTTCAACTTCGCTAGTGTCTTACTCAACTCCGCTGATTGCTGGATTTATCCTGAGGTTCGGCTATTATGAGCGAGACGATTTGTTGCTTGCTATTTATTAAGAATAGCCGATAACGACGACCGACTAGAACACATGTTAACATTCAGAGCGTGGGTAGTCATCAGGGTGAGACGAAAGTATTCAGTTAGGTGATCCAGTCCGAAAGCGGACACTCAAGAGCAAAGAAGCAGTGGGATAGCCCAAATAAAGTAAAGAAAAGGAACACATAATGGATGCAAAAATGTATGTAGGCAACTTGTCCTACGATGTAACTCAAGAAGAACTCCAAGCGCTTTTCGAAGCTCATGGTGCAGTTAGCGATGTTTTCATCGTAAAGGATCGTGAATCTGGTCGCCCTCGTGGCTTCGCTTTTGTCACAATGGCTGAGAAGTCTGCAATGGATGCTGCAATCGAAGCGCTGAATGGTGCTGATTTCATGGGCCGCAATCTTGCGATCAATGTGGCTCGTCCTCGCGAAGAACGTCCAAGTGGCGGCGGTGGAGGCTACGGCGGCGGAGGTCGCGGTGGCAACGGCGGCGGTTACGGCGGCGGTGGTCGCGGCAATGACCGTGGTCGCGGTGGTGACCGTGGTGGACGCGGCGGCAACAGTGGCGGCGACCGTGGTGGTCGTGGCGGCTGGTAGTCACACTATAAACTTTAGCGGGGCTCAGAAATGAGCCCCGCTTTTTTGTGCGCGCTTGGTAGGGCGCACTTGCTAGACTTTGATCATAGCAAATGGAAATATAGATCTCTCAGTGCATTACTGGAACTGTGTCACGGCCTCACTACATTGCCTTAATTCCTGCAGCCAATACTTCGGCGGCGCGCTCAATGTCCTTGCCATTGTGGGCGGTGCTAATGAAGCAGGTCTCGTAGCCAGAAGGTGGTAAATAAACGCCATTTTCCAGTGCATAGTGGAATAGTTTATTAAATAGCTGCGTCTCGCTAGTGATCGCATCGTTGTAGTTACGCACTGGAGAATCGCTGAAAAAGAGTGCAAACATTGAGCCAACTTGTGGCAGTTGTAGCGGCATACCTTTTTCAATTGCTGCGTTGATCAGCGCATCGCGAATCATAGTGCCCATGGTCTCAAATGCGGGATAAGGGTTGTCGGCTTTTAGCTTCTTCAGCGCGGCTATGCCCGCGGCCATCGCTAACGGATTGCCGCTAAGTGTCCCTGCCTGATAGACGGGGCCGAGAGGTGCAAGTTGATCCATAATATCGGCTTTACCGCCGAAGGCGCCGACTGGTAGCCCACCACCGATGATCTTACCCAGCGCGGTGAGGTCAGGCGTGATGCCAACGCGCTCTTGCACCCCACCTGGGGCGAGGCGAAAACCAGTCATCACTTCGTCAAAAATCAGTACTGTGCCGTTCTCATAGCAAAGGTCACGTAGCATCGCTAGGAAGCCTTGATCAGGCAGAATGAATCCGCAGTTAGCAGGGAAAGGCTCGACGATGAGGGCAGCGATATCGTCTTGGTGATTTTGAAACGCAGCACGGACTCCATCTGCATCGTTGTATTCTACGACGATGGTTTCGGCGGCCAGGCTGGTTGGGATGCCTGCGCTATCTGGGTAGCCCAGTGTGAGGGCGCCGGAGCCTGCCTTGACCAACAGCGAGTCGACGTGGCCGTGATAGCAACCAGCAAACTTAATAATCTTGTCGCGCTTGGTGTAGCCACGTGCGAGGCGAATGGTAGACATGGTCGCTTCAGTGCCGCTATTGCACATTCGAACCTTCTCGACTGAAGGCACCATGCCGACGATGAGTTCTGCCATCTCGACTTCGTAAGGATTTGGCGTGCCGAAGCTAGTGCCTTTTTCAAGTGCCAGGCTGATGGCCGCGCGTATCTCTGGATCATTGTGCCCATGGATGGCAGGGCCCCAAGTGCAGACGAAGTCGATCAGTTCTTTACCGTCGGCGGTGTAGAGATGCGCGCCGTCGGCACGTTCAGTAAAAAAGGGAGCACCGCCTACAGAGCGGAAGGCCCGCACGGGTGAATTTACGCCGCCAGGAATGAGTTGTTTGGCACGTTCGAATAATTGCGTTGAACCTTGTGAGTTGTTAGTTGCTTGCTGCGGTTTGTCCATTGGTCGCATCTTCAACCCTCAACCAACAATTTTCAACCAACAACGCGCTTAACTGACGTATTTTTGCACAATTGGGATCCGACGACCGACGCCGAAGGCGAGGGGTGTGGTTTTGAGGCCGGGTGCGGCTTGCTTGCGCTTGTATTCGTTTAAGTCAACTTTGCGAATGATGTCACATACGACTCCTTGGTCGTAGCCGCGCTCGATAATTTCAGCGGAGGAAAGGCCTTCTTCGACGTATAGTCGTAGGATGCCGTCGAGCGTCGGATACGGCGGTAGAGAGTCTTCGTCCTTCTGATCGGGACGCAGTTCAGCTGACGGTGGCTTGTCGATTGTGTTCAATGGTATGCGTTCGCGCGTAAGGTTGATATGACGCGCAAGCGCGTAGACTTTCATCTTCGGCAGATCAGAAATCACCGCGAGTCCACCACACATGTCGCCATAGAGGGTGCAATAGCCTACAGAGATCTCGCTCTTGTTGCCAGTGGTCAAAAGTAGTGCGCCGAACTTATTAGACATCGCCATGAGTAGCACGCCACGAGCACGGGCTTGGATATTTTCCTCGGTGACGTCGGCTTTGCGGCCTTTAAAAAGTGGTCCAAGAGCGGTTTCGGCGGCGTGTACAGTGTCAGCGATCGCGACTTCGTGATATTCAATGCCGAGGTTTTTCGCCAGTGCTTCAGCATCGTCGCGGCTATGTTGGCTGGAAATTGCAGAAGGTAGGGCGATGCCGATTACGTTCTCAGGGCCAAAGGCTTCGGCGGCAATCGCTGCGACGACGGCGGAGTCGATGCCACCACTGAGGCCGATAAGGGCTTTTTTGAAGCCACTTTTGTGGGCGTAGTCACGAACACCGAGCACGAGCGCATCCTGGGTCGCAGCATTGCCTTTGAGGTTGAAGTATTCTGAGACTTCGGTCGCGCTCGGTGCGTCAATATCGATCACGCGATTTTCTGCGCGAAAGGCAGCCATACCGGCAATCAAGCCGCGTTGTGGATGTGCGACGAGGCTGCCTCCATCGAAAATGAGCTCATCGTTACCGCCCACAGCGTTACAATACACGGCCGTGCAATTGCAGCGATCTGCAGCATATTGCAGGAGTGGTTCGCGGGCTTCGTTTTTGCCGTCATGCCATGGGCTAGCGGATAGATTGAGCAACAGGTCGATGCCTTTTTCGGCTAATGCCGTGAGTGGGTCGACATTGTAGCGGCGGGTATTGGTAACTGCCGGGCCTGTCCAAATATCTTCGCAAATGGTGATGCCAATACGCTTACCTTGCCATTCATGGATGACTGGTGCGAGCGCGGGCTCAAAATAGCGATCTTCGTCGAATACATCGTAGCTAGGAAGCAGACATTTGCGTGCGATCACTTGGATAGCGCCGTTTTCACACCATGCAGCTGCATTGTAAAAAGACCGACCGGCTACCTCAGGGCTTCGAGCTTCGACAGTGCCGACAATAGCGGGTACAGCGCCGATCTCCGCGGCGATGGACTTAAGCGTCGCTTCAATGTCACTGACAAAGCAGCTTTTGAATAGTAAATCGCGTGGAGGATAGCCGCAGATCGCAAGTTCGGGGAAGACGACCAACTCGGCACCATCCGCGACCAGCGCTTGATAGGCATTGAGGATGAGTGTGCGATTGCCGGCTAAGTCGCCGACGGTCGTGTTAATTTGTGCGATCCCTATATGCATGATTTATTTTTAAAGCAATGGTTTGAACTGGCGACTTGCAAATGTGCGACCTACGAAGATAGTCACAATTTTATCATATTTACGATTCGTTGCGACGACTATTTTCCGATGTTTAGAGAACTCAAGATTTTCAGTGCATTACTATACGTTTCTTTCTTTGCGCTAATTGCTGGGCATGCGCAAAAGATCAGTACGGAGGTCGAGATTGACTCGATTCTATCTGATAAGGTCACCGTAGTGGCTCCAGTGCTGACCTTGGATGCCATGTATCAGCTAATTAAGGATACAAGCCCTCAAGTTTTATTTGAGAAAGACACGGTGCGGCGTGCGCTAGAGAATAGTTTTCAGGAACGAGCGGCATTGCTACCACAAATCTCGCTCGTCGCTGCGCAGACGCGGCAGCAATTTGGTCGTGGCTTTGCGGGAGATGATTTTGAGTCTCCGCCGTTTAATTCCTTCGGAACTAGAGTCGAAGCGACACAAACTGTGTTTGATGCCGAAAAATATGCACGCTATCGTATTGCTGAATTAGAGCATGCAATCTCAAAAATGGATTACGAAGTGGCGATTCAAGATATCTTGGAGCAAGCGGTACAGCTCTATATTACACAAATCCGAGACTTGAACCGAAAGAGAATTGTCGAGGGCAATATTGAGCGTAGTCAACGTTTGTTACAATTGGCTCAAGACCAACTCTCTGCTGGAGCAGGTATTAAAATTGATGTGACACGTGCCAAAGCTCGTGCCTCGGAAGATGATCGGGACTTATTGATAGCTGAATCAAACATCGAGGCATCTATGCTCCGCTTAAAAGCGTTGCTTGATTTAAATTTGGATTCTGAATTAAAGTTGGATGAATCGATCATAACTATGCTGAAAGCGCCCCCGTCTATAGAGGACTATAAAATTATCGGAAGCGCTTTAATTGGCTCGCGTCCAGAGTTGGCTGGGCAGAAGAAGCGTCTCGAGCAAGCGTTGCTGGCGCGCAAGGCGGCATCGTGGCAACGTTTGCCGAGCGTCGAGCTGTTTGGCGACTGGGGCTATGATTCAGAAGAAGCATTTTCCAGTGATTATAATGAGGCGTGGCTTGTTGGTGTGCGGGCTTCGGTGCCGGTGTTTGATGGTTTTAGGATCGAATCCGAAAAGCGCGAAGCTGCTGCAGTGGCGCGCCAAGCGAGCTATCAAATGCGGGTGTTAGATAAACGTATTGAGAGTGAGTTTAGAACCGCATTATTTAATATGAATTCACGTTATAAGCAGATGGGGCTGGCGCGTAAAGAAATCGGACTAGGACTTGGCGAGGTGGAGCAGGCGGAGCTTCGTTATCGAGAGGGCTTGGCGGATAACCGTGAACTGATTGATGCCCAACAGCGCCTTGCCGATGCCGAACGCAGTCATCTAAACTCCGCGTATTTATATGGTGTGAGTCGCTTGGCTTATGCTCGGGCAATCGGGTCTGTGGAAACGGTCTTAGATTAATTCCCTCAAAGTAGCAGGTATTTTGCGGTACACTTTAGCAAATGAATCGAGCCGACTCACATCCACTACAACTTATTCTCGCCTCGGCATCACCGAGGCGCAGTGAATTACTCGAACGCATCGGCCTTCAGTTCCGAATCTGTCCGGCCGATGTCGAAGAGTATAATTCACCTGACGATGGTCCCGCTCAGATGGTATTGCACAATGCTGGTTTGAAGGCGGATGCCTTGACGGCGAATTTTCCAGACGCCCTGGTGCTTGGTTCAGATACCACTGTGGCACTCGATGGCATCGTGCTGAATAAGCCTCTGGATTTAGATGATGCACGTTCAATGCTGAGGCAGCTTTCCGGGCGTACGCATACTGTGTTTACGGCAATCGCATTGCGATGGCAGGCTGGTGGACTGAGCAACGATTTTGTTGAATCCAGTCAAGTGCATTTCAAGACTTTGGACGACGCGACTATTACAGCTTATTTTAAGTGTGTCGATCCGCTCGACAAAGCAGGTGCCTATGGCATTCAGGCCGGGCGCGAGATGATTATTGAAGCAGTCGAAGGTTCTGTTGAAAATGTTATGGGGCTACCGATTCAAGCCCTCGAGGCACGGCTAATCGAACTCGGCTTTGATTTTCGAGTGTAAAGCTGATTCACTATTTAAACTTTGGCTCAGGCATCTACAACACTACGGCTTGAAAATCCGTTTAAACAAGCGAGGCGCGAGCAATGGTGGTCGTCTGCTGCGGCTCTAATGATTGCGTTGCTGCTGCACATCAGTCTGCTCGTTGTCGTACCGGATAAGTTCCTGATGTCTAGCACAGCACTTGATCTGCAAGATGAGTCGCTCGAAATTATATTGCTACCGCCAGAACCACTCACAGCTGATGAGCTCAAATTTGTCGAGGCGAACCCTGAGGTGCCAGAAAATGAGCCAGACCGTAAAGATCAATATTCCTTTCGTGCGCAACAAGCCTCTGATCAAAGTCTCAAGGAGGCATTACTCGACGCGCCCAATGTCGACGGCGAGGAGAACTCGCAAAAAATTATTCAAGGTGCGACAGTGCCGGCAGCATCGCTGACTCCCGGTATATATGTCCCCGCCATGCAGTTAGGCGAGGGCGAAGGTACCGATGGTGGTAAAATTGGGGCACAAGCAGCGCAGATGGTGCCGCCAGCAAAGCCACTACCAGTTCCAGACTTTATCAAACAAAAGCCGATTATTGACGATGGTCCTGGTAGTAGTCTTAAGATCACTGGGCCTGGCAAAGAGCTGGTTGAGATTCCAGACCTTGAGGCACCGATCAATCTCTACAGGCCACAGTCCCAAACAGTCCAGCAACAACTGCAACAAGAGGGGGATGGCAGCGGTGGTGCACCTAATGCTAAGCCAATGCCGCGTGCAAGGCCGACACTCTCACCAGATCTGATTCATGGTCCCGTGATGCGCTCGGAGGGCTCCGCCAGTCGTCGTGGTACACTGGCGATTGATGCCACGTTCAGTGAGTTTGGGGAATATGAACAGCAGTTCTACGCGGCACTTCAGGCTGGGTGGTATCAAGAGATCGAGTTTTTTCAACCAATTGATACTTCCACCCGTGTGGTAGTTAGCTTTCGTATTACCGCAGATGGCCTGATACATGATGTTGAGCTGTTGCATAGCACTGCGAGTGAGATCGCTACCTTGATTTGTCAGACCGCGCTCACAAAGCGTTCTCCGTTCCGCCCGTGGACCAAGGAAATGGTTAAAGTCTTCGGCCAAGAGCGCACGTTGGAAGTCGTGTTTCATTATCGCTAAAAAATATTGTGCTCCTATTTTACTCAGTCATATTTTTACGATTTCTCTATGACTTCGCCTCAACAGATAACTCAAGCCAGTGACCTACCCCTGGGCTCTGGAGTTCGCTTGATCACCTCAAATCAGCATGGTTTGGTCGCTCTGGATAAGCCCGCAGGGCTGATGTCGCATCCGAATAAAGTAGGGGAGAGTACGCGTTCGCTGCTCGAGGCTAGTTACGATTACGATGACGAGGTTTACTCATGGCAGGTTGGTGACGTGCAGCATCGAGCATGGCTGATCAACCGTCTCGATTCGCCGACCTCAGGCGTGATACTGCTTGCACTTAATGAGGAGATAAACACCGCGATTAAGCTGCGGTTTTCGACTCATAAAGTGACTAAAGTTTACTATGCGTTGGTAAGACGTGTGCCCTCGGTGCCGGCAGGTTCTTGGAGTGATATTTTGAAGAAAGATGTGTATCAGGGTAAGAAAATAATTAAAGGCGGACAGAGCATACCTGCAAAGACCCGTTATCAAGTAGCCAAAGCTCCGACGGGTGGATTTCCGGTCGCGCTGCTTCGATTAATACCCCTAACTGGGCGAACGCATCAGCTCCGTGTACAATGCCAGAATCATCGTCATCCAATTGTCGGAGACCGCACCTACGGCAGCTTTAGTTTCAATAAAGAAGTGGCAATCGAAACCGGCGAAAAAAGGATGCTGCTTCATTCTGGAGAGACTTCAATGCGTTATCCCTTTCAGGGCAAGATGTATGATTTTAAGGCCGTGTCCGAATTGCCCGAGGCCTTTGATCGAGTGATGCGTTTTCGACCTGGGATCACTGTTGGCAAGCCAGTGCAGAGGGCCAAGAAGTCGGTTTCGCGCAGTTCATTAGCAGGCCGTCGTTTTCGGCGATAAAGTTTAGGATGTCTCGCCAGCCAGGAGGGCCGGCTTTATGTATCCAATTTGCTAAATCGATGTTTTAGGGAAGTATTAATACGTATCCACGATGTCTGGGTAAATTTGCCCACTCGCGCTGATCTTAAATATGTAAACCTTGCCGGGTTGCATGCGGGTGTAGATGGCATTACCAAATACGGCTTGTACGCCGTAGTCGCTGAGGCGAGTGGGGTCGTTGGCGAGTTCCCAGATAGCCTCCCAGAAAATATCCCGGTTCTTCAAATGGAGGGATTCGGTGATGGTGTAGTAGCGCTCCGGTGCCGTACCAGGGATTTCGATTGCATCGCCATTGGCGGGTGTGGTCGTTTCTCCATAGATGCGTCGCCATAGGTAGAGCGCGCGCTCGGTGCCGTCTTTTACGTATTCGTTAGTGAATTTAACAATCAACGCATCAAAGTAAATGATGTCGCCACGCACGACAAAGAGTTGTTCGGATACGGTCGTTTGGGGATTATCGGCCGCAGTTTGTACGAAGCGCACCACGCTTTCTAATTCGCCTAAATCATTGCGAGACTGCGACTGCAGCGTGGCATAGCCAATCTGTTCTTCTTGAGTCAGATTACGCACCGCTTTGTTGAGCTGATGATTCTCTGTCAGTAGTTTGTGTATACTGGCTGTCGAATGATAAAAACTAATGCCTAGGATGCTCGCGGTGACCAATGCGGCCAATACCATGAGTGAGCCGATCCATTTCCCTTTGCTGCGTTTCGCCATGGCCTAGACTTATGCATAAGTGCGCATCAAGGTTCGATCCTTAATTTGCTGGTGACGAGGATTTATCGAGCTAAAGCGCAGATGAAATTCATCGTAGTAGTAGCTCGCCAGCTAGCTGCAATTCAGCTCTGAGGCAACTTTGCTTCAAGGTCTTTAAGATACTCCCAGCTAAAAATGCCGCTCTTATGCCCGTCACTGAACCATGGGCTAACCGCATAGTTCCCTTGAAAGTCCCAGCCCTGAATCGTGACGCCGGCGAATTCTTTCGGACCATCGCCGCCGTATTGATTACCAAAAATGTCTTTTTCGCCGATGTTTTGCGCACTGGGCGAGTGCTGTCGCAAAAACTCGGCAGAGAAATAGCTCTCGCTGCCATCTTGCCAGAGGATACAGAGTTCGCTGCCGATTAGTTGAATGTCAGTTGGTTTAGCCATGGTCGGGGCTTACTGGTAAAATCCGGCATGTTGTAGTTTTTTTATCAGAGCGATGGCGGGGCCCGAACGGTTTAGAATATAGAGGTGAATCCCTGGGGCACCTCTTTTCAACAATTCGAGAGCTTGTTGATAGCTCCACTCGATTCCGATCGCTTCGACTGCAGCCTTGTCGTCGCCAGCGGCGATGAGTTGTTCGTTGAGGGTTGTGGGGATGCAGGCGCCGCACATCTCACAGAAGCGCAGAGCTTGTTTGTAGGATGTGACAGACATCAGGCCAGGTAGTATGGGAACGGTGATCCCTGCGCGACGGCAATTATCTACGAATTCGAAATAGGCATTGTTATCGAAAAATAATTGTGTGGTGACGAAAGTCGCGCCGGCATCTACTTTACGTTTCAGATTGAGCAGGTCGATTTCTAGCGACGGAGCTTCGGGGTGCTTTTCGGGATAGCCCGCTACGCCTAACTCGCATTCTGGGTACACTTCGCGAATCAGTTGCACCAGCTCGCTGGCGTATCTGAGTCCGTCTGGATGAGGTGTGAAGTTGGTTTCGCCTTTGGGTGGATCACCGCGCAGTGCCATGATTTGCTTGAGGCCTGCTGACCTGAATTCGGCAATGGTCTGTTTCAACTCCACGCGCGAGTGACCGACACAGGTTAGGTGCGGCATTACGGCGTAGCCATAGTCTTTGTGAAGCTTACGGGCGTAGTTCAGCGTGCGGCTGCGCGTGCTGCCACCTGCGCCGTATGTAATTGATACGAAGTCTGGGCAATAAGCCTGAATGCGCTCTGCGGTGTGCAGCAGCTGTTGTGCTGTAGCGTCCGATTTAGGCGGAAAAAATTCGACCGAAAAGAGTGGATCGTTGGTCGCTAGGCGCTGTTTGATCGAAAGTGTCTTCATGTTAACGAATCAACGTATAATGATATGTTGATATGTAAAGTATAATCTTGCGGTACTCGCATCGAGTGCGTGATGCACAATAAATAGTTCTGGTTGTATGTCGAAGTCAATTTGAGCGGCTGAGTTGTTATAGTGTTGATTTTGTCACGCGTGTGAGTGTCCTATATATCTTTTAGTTATGCCTTATCAAGTTCGCCTCAGTCATATTAATTCTGATTATAGTGTCGTGCCATTGCCGGTCGACGCATGGTCGACTGTAATTGAGGACGATGATGGTTTGATCATTATGTTGAATCGCGTGGCAATAACCAGCTCTCAACATCCGACACATGAATATCCAGTTATATCTATAGCTGCTGGGAGTATTCGCGCAACGATTACAGTGATCGGCGGAGAACTCTATTATACTGACCCAAATGCATTGAATCGGTCGAATATTAAGGTTGTCGCAGGTGGGGTCTTGCAGTTGCTAAAAGGCTCGTCTTTTGATAGCGTGCTACAGTCTGAAGCTGCAATGATTACAAGGGAAGCCGAGTTGGCGAATAAGTCGCGACGTTCGCGGGTCGGGCCTAGTATGCGAGAGCACTTGTTAGTCGTGTTGTTGATCGTGTTGTTGGCGGTATTGTGCAAGACCGTCTTTTCTACTTGGAAACAGTTGACGGAAGGCCCGGCCTTAGTCCCCATTTTTGAATTTACCCCAGGCGCGATAGCAGGTGAAAGTATTCGTGCTTATGCGGGGCTTTACGTGGAAGGCTACCAAGAAGGTGGAAAAGTCATTGAGCTGACGGACGAGGGGCAATTTAAATTATACGAGATGTGGCGGTCTGCTGAGCTTGCGGGATTTACTTTGAAGCAGGTTGAATCACTGCTGCTTCGTCTAGGCTCTCAAGGGGATAAGCCTGCATTGTTAGCAGGCGACTTTTATCTACTATTACCCAAGGAAGATGACCGAATATTGCTGAACGGCATCCTGTTTCGTCGACACTTTGGAGCACTCGCTGATATCGGGGAGTTGCAGTAGGTTCAGTAACTTTACGAGCAACATTTTATTGCTCGAGGTAGTAGCGTATGCTCATTCCTGAGACTTGGAAATAGCCAGAGCCGGTATTGCCATCATCTAAATCACCGTCAATTTCGGATAGGCGAGTTGAGTCGATACGTAGCGGTTCGCTCGAGTTGGTGGTGATTTCGATATACGCATATAAATTGCCACCGCCACCGCCACCGCCGTTGCCGTTGCCGTTGTTGCTATTCCCATTATTACCGTTGCCGTTGCCGTTGCCGTTGCCGCCGTTGCCGCCGTTGCCGTTGCCGTTGCCGCCGTTGCCATTATTACTAGCGTGTACCCAGCGATAGGTGCCGCCGATAACAGAGGACTGGATCCATGTGCTACTAATGCGGTCTGCCATACCATTAGGATAGGTGCCAGGCGTGCTTGTGTCTGGATAAGTTCCAAAGTTGAGCTCGTATTGAATAAACTCTTGAGAGAATATGCGCAAGTCGTTCTCCAAGGTACTGATGATTGCGCTTTCTTTGACTCGTTTGAAATAAGGAACCGCTAGGGTTGCTAAGATGCCGATAATAGTGACCACCACTGCGATTTCGACGAGCGTATATGCGGCGCGGTCTGAACATGATTGTTTGTACCTTGTTAAAGCCATTATGTTTAAGCTATACGAATTGTAGTTTTTATAAAGAATAAATTAATCCCCTACAGCGTATTTTTTACCCTCAGAGAAGCCAAAGAGTTCGATCTTGAGTGAATGGGCTTTTTCTAGAATGCTCGCTTTATCAAGAATTAGGACACTGCCGCTTTCAAGCGCAGCGGTGCGAATGCCTGACTCATACATCACCTCTAGTGTCTGGTGGCCAAAGACTGGTACGTCAAAGCGATAGTCTTGCCCTCGCTTCACGGTCTTGACGAAAATAAGATCATCGGCCTTGAAAGTGCCTGCACGGCTAAGCATCGAATCGGTCCCTTCGTAAGCCTCGACTGCCAGCACAGTGCCGTGTCGCACGACAACGCCTTGGCCGACATCTAAATCTGCCATGCCTTTGGCGATACTGATGCCGTGCTCAATATCCCTTAACTCTGCGTTTAATTTGCCTACAGTCATTAAGCCTTCGTTAGCAAGTTGATCATCCAGAAACGAACGGGCATCGAGCATAGAGATGTCGATGGCTTCAATCTCTTTAGCGATCGCACCGAAGATGGTCTCGGCATTTTTGATCTTTAGGCTGTTGAGAATCTTTAGGGCTTTTAGATCTGGATGAAGGCCGTGGAAGAGGCGCCGCGGTGTAATTTGTCCAGCCATGAGTGCATAGCCACAATCGAGTTTCTTTAGTGATTTGAGTAGTTTTCCAAGCTGCCCGACTTTTATTTGGATGTGTTCATTCGCGGCGGTCGAATCGATTAACTCTGGCTCAGTCTCTCCTGCAAAGGACACGATTCGTAACGGTAAGCCAGCATCACGTATGCGTTTTGCTGTCAGTATCGGGTATCGACCTTTGCCGGCAATTAAAGCGATGGGGCGTTGAGCAAAGCTGTCTGGTAAGAATTTCGATAGGGACAGGGCAGGACTCATGGCAATGGGCTATTCGGGGTATTCGTAAGGTCGAATGATAGGCTGGTCGAAGTAAGTGGGTGATGCAATCAAAACTGGTTCAGGTGAATGGCCATTTTTTCCTGCTTTAAAAAAGACCCGCTTGCTGGCGTTTTCAGTGGCTTTTGCGAATTTTTCAACTGCTTTAGGCTGCGAGCTGAGTGTCATGCTTTCGGTGATCTCGCCGAGCATGGCACTTTGTGCACTAATGCGAATACTTTGCGGTTCGACGATTAATTCACGGTGCTTTCTGTCTGGGTATTTATAGGTAAGCAGGCCTGCGTAAGCGGTGATTTGGGCAGCCCTATTATTGTAGTGAATGATGCATGTAGCCGAGTGTATCTGTAATTCCCCAGTCGGCAGGAGTACACGTGCTTCTGAAAGTGGTGATAGATTATTACTGACGACTGCTAGGTCTCCATTAATGATTCGTATCGATAGGATGGATACAGATGGCTCGTAGGAGAGTTTTTCTCTTTTCTCGTTGAACGGTTTTTGGGTAAAGGTTTCGAATCGAACTTCCGATTTTTCACCTATGCCGATACCCATGCCATTCGACAGCGCTAGGAAGAGATGAGAGTTCTTGCCGGTTTCGACGGTACAAGTATTCAGATTGAGCGTGTCGTGTAGTTTAGGTTGTGAGATTTGTGATTCGGCATCCTCGATCTGAATGCTACCTTGAACGCTGGTGGCGACTGCGACTCCTTCGACCATTTCCTCGGCATTCGAGTCGACTGCCCCGCCCATAAAAAAACCTGTAGCGATGAGGCAGAAGAGAGTTTTCCGGCGCGTCTTAGATTCGATATACATTAAACAGCTACGATGTTGACGATTTTTCCTGGTACGTAGATTTCGCGTTTGATGACTTTACCTTCGATGTGTGCGCTAATTCTTTCGTGTGCCTTGGCAGTTGCGATCGCGTCGTCTTTGCAGACGTCGGCAGGGAACTGGGCATCGCCACGGTATTTACCATTCACTTGAAAAATGATTTTAATGGAGTCTTCCTTTAATTTACTTTCGTCAAATACTGGCCAACCTGCAGTTGCGATGCTACCTGTATGGCCTAGAAATAACCAGAGCTCTTCGGCGAGATGCGGCGCGAGGGGTGCGAGTAATTTGATCAACGATTCGATAGCGTCGAGTGTAAGCGCGTCGGCTTTACCGAGTTGATTGACGCAAATCATCATTTGCGAAATTGCGGTGTTAAAGCCGAGTGCCTCGTAGTCTTCGCTGACTTTTTTGATTGTGGCGTTCAGTATGCGATCAGTCTCGGCGTCGAGTTGATCGGTTGCACCAATTTTGGCTTGGCGTGTGCCGTCCTCGGCTACGACGAGGCGCCATACTTTACGCAGAAAGCGGGCGATGCCTTCGATGCCCTTGGTATTCCACGGCTTCATCGCTTCAAGGGGACCGAGGAACATCAGGTAAAGGCGTAAAGCGTCGGCTCCGTAATTGACGACGATACTCTCTGGGCTGACTACGTTGCCGCGACTTTTTGACATTTTCTCGCCGTCTTCGCCTAAAATGATGCCTTGGTGAAAGAGCTTTTTAAACGGCTCTGGATGGCTTACCACGCCAAGGTCGAAGAGCACATGGTGCCAGAAGCGAGCATAGAGCAGGTGCAGCACCGCGTGCTCTGCGCCGCCAATATAAAGATCTGGATAGCCCCAATATTTTTCTTTTTCCGGGGCGATCAGTGCGTCGGTATTTTTTGGATCTATGTAGCGCAGGTAATACCAGCACGAACCAGCCCATTGTGGCATGGTGTTAGTCTCGCGTGAGCCTGTTACCCATCCTTCGACGGGCTCACTGGAAGTGGCTCCAGTTTTTGGATCGATATAGAGGTGTAGCCATTCCTCGGCTTTCGATAGTGGGCTCTGACCATCGGGCGACGGTGTGTAGCTATCCACTTCGGGTAATGTCAATGGTAGTGCACTCTCGGGGAGGGCAACGGCAAAGCGCAGTTCACCATCAATTTGGCAGCTGACGGGGCGCTCGATCGATTTAAGCGAGTCGTCCACCTTTTCATAATCGGCCTTGCTTACCCACACGATTGGGAAGGGCTCGCCCCAGTAACGTTGACGAGAAAAGAGCCAGTCGCGCAGCTTAAAGTTGACTGTCGCTTCGCCGCGTTTCTCAGCTGCGAGTTGAATGATTATCGCCTTTTTCGCACTTTCGGAGTCTTTGCCGCTTTGCTCGTCTGAGTTGATTAAATTCCCGGGGCCTGTGTAGGCTTCGCTCAGTCCACCAGAGGCATCTTTTTCGGCGTGGCCGTTATCGTCGATGACTTGCAGGATTTCGAGATCAAATTCTTTGGCGAATTCAAAGTCGCGTGCGTCGTGCGCTGGCACGGCCATGATTGCTCCTGTGCCATAAGTCATGAGCACGTAGTCCGCCACCCAGATCGGAATTTCTTTTCCGCTGACCGGATTGATCGCAGTGGCACCAGTCCATACGCCAGTTTTTTCTTTGCTTAGCTCCGCGCGTTCTAGATCAGATTTACTTTTCGCTTTTTCCGCGTAGGCGAATACCGCGTCGCTCTGCGCACTGCTGCAGATCTGCGAGAGAAGAGGGTGCTCTGGTGAAATTACCATATAGGTCGCACCAAACAGTGTGTCTGGGCGAGTGGTAAAGACGCTAAGGTCTGCATCGTGGCCTACGATGTCGAAGGTGATCTCGGCACCTTCGCTACGACCGATCCAATTTTCCTGCAGACGCTTGGTTGAATCGGGCCAGTCAAGGTCTTTCAGGCCCGCGATAAGTTGGTCGCCATATTCGGTGATGCGGAGTACCCACTGGCGGATCGGGCGACGCTCTACTGGGAAACTGCCACGCTCTGAGCGAGGGCCTTCAGCGGTGTTGAGCACTTCCTCATTGGCGAGCACAGTACCGAGCTCGGGGCAAAACCAGACGGGTTTCTCATCGACGTAGGCTAGTCCCTTCTTAAAAAGCTGAATAAAAATCCATTGCGTCCACTTATAGTAGCCAGGATCGGTGGTGTTAACCTCGCGTGACCAGTCGTAAGCAAATCCGAGCTGGCGCAGCTGTGTTTTAAAGTGCGCAACATTTTGCTTGGTAGTGTCACGAGGGTGCATACCAGTTTTGATAGCGTATTGCTCAGTCGGCAAGCCGAAGGCGTCCCAGCCCATCGGGTGGAGCACATTAAAGCCCTTGGCCTTTTTATAGCGCTTAAGCGCATCACTAGCAGTGTAGCCCTCGGGGTGGCCGATGTGCAAGCCGGCGCCGGAGGGGTAGGGGAACATATCGAGAATATAGCAGGTCGGCTTGTCTTCAAAATCCTTCGCGTTGTAAGTTGCGTTTTGCTCCCAGAAATCCTGCCATTTTGGCTCGATTGCGGAAAAGTCGTAGTCTGTCGTCAGTGTTGCCATGTTATAGAAAACCGCGGATTTAGAAGGTTCGTTTGCAGTCAGTCAATAATGCAAAGCCCGAGACGCGCTGATTCAAATCGTGCGATAGGGCAGATTAGCTTGATATTTTAAGGAGGCGGCTTTACACATCGAACCTGTCATATGTATATTCGAGCCCCATTGATTTTTTTTATCGCCCTAGCATTTGTAATGTCTGTCGCATGCTTACGGGGCGAGATATCGGCAGTGGATGCATATAATAAGCAGGAGAAAAACCTGTCGCAAAAGCGCGTCGAACAAAAATCTTGGTCGGGCAATCAAAAGTCTGATTTGCTGCAGAAGTCGTTTCCCTTTAAGCAATGGGACTCACATTATTCCTCACTCGGCTCGAAAAAATCGAATATTTCGCTAACTGAAACTAAAGATAAAAAGCGCTTTAAGTCTGAAGTAGTCGAGTTTGAGACAAAATCGATGGATATTTCCAAGTGGAATGGACGGCTGGCCGACCTCGAGCGTCAGGCACAGATTAGTACAAATTCGACTGCGAAGAAGATCGAGAATAAACGTATGTATGAAAGGATGCTGAATAAATCAAAGGGTTATGCGCAGACCGGTGAAACACTGTCGCTGCGCGATATTAATCGCTTTCAGTTTCGACAAAATCGCGCCGATACCGCCGTGCCCGTTCGAGCAGCTGGTAGCGCCGATGGTTCCTGAATGCCGATCTGCATGTTTATTTTGCTCCGCGCTATATTTGAATAGTTTCTATCTAATCCATGACCCTTCCTCGATGCCACCTTTGCTTTTGGTGGCTGGCTTATTATCGCTGTGGACTATCGGTGGCGTGCTCGGCGTCCGATGCGCTAATAACTTGATTGGGTGGCTTGATTCGGGACGCCTGTATGGTTTTACGCATTTTCAGATGCGTGAATAAAAAAACCGCGAGTGTTTCGCGGGTTTTAAAAAGTGGCGGAGAAGATGGGATTTGAACCCATGGAACCCTTTTGAGGCTCACTTCTTTAGCAAAGAAGCGCTTTCGGCCACTCAGCCACTTCTCCATACCAATACGGAGGAAGAAAGCGGGCTGAGCGCGAAGATCAATCCTTATTTTCAGAGAATTTGAGAAACTCACCGATTCACTGAAAATACTGGATATTCCGCAGAATTTCGTCAGATGCAGCAACGTAACGTGCCTCCTAATATTAGAACCGTTGTTCTTCGATGTCATATACGTCGAACCAAGTATAAACGATTTTGTCCGCCGGGATGAACTCTGCGATGTACCCTTCGAGATACACTTGCAGCTTGACCGGCATTTCACTGATCCGCTTGAAGCGTAGATCGTTGTTCCATTGCACCAATGCCTCCTGTGTGTGCTCTGTGCCGTTGGCTTGAATCCATTCGGCTACGGCGGTATCATCGGCGCCTGTTGCGACAAAGGCTTTAAAGTTCTCAGCAGAGATCCCAGCAAAATTGAGAAACAGCTGGTCGAGTGGGCAATCAAAGTGGTATTCGCCTGCTGTGCCAGCGATCACCGCTCGGCACTTGTCGAGTGTGCGCGCAGCGATGACGTAGCCAGCCAGCGTCGCGCGCGGGCTGCGGGGAAATGCGTTGCTGAGATCGAGTGAGGTTACGTTTGATGTGGTCATGATGAATAAGAGAGTTTTTGAATGAACTGTTTATTCTAATTCTATTAGATTGGCTCTTTTTGGTTAAGGCTTTGATATTCGATAGTCACTTTCAACAATCTTTCAGGAATTTTGCCGTTACACTGGCTGTTGTAGTTTTTAGCCCTGCGACATCGCCTTGATAGAGTAACTGTCCACCAGCATCGCCGCCGTTGGGGCCGATCTCAACTAGATAGTCGGCATCAGCAATCACGTCGAGGTGGTGTTCGATGACGATTACGGTTTGGCCTTTGTCGACCAGGCGGTGCAGCAATTCGATCAGGCGCTCGACGTCACTGAGGTGAAGGCCGATCGTAGGCTCTTCGAGAATGTAGAGATTGCCTTGGCCTTTGTTATATTGGCGCTCTTTAAAAGTGGGCATGCCTTTAGCTAATTCGCTGACGAGTTTGAGGCGTTGCGCTTCGCCACCGGAAAGGGTGGGGGAATATTGCCCCAGCGCGATGTAGCCGAGGCCGGTTTCGACCATGGCTTCGAGTAGGCTTTTTAGGCCGGTGTGGAAGCTAAAGAATTCGGCGGCTTCCTCGAAACTCATGAGTAAGGCGTCGGCGATGTTTTTCCCATTCCAGCGCAGCTCGTCGAGTTCGGCGCCGTAGCGTCGGCCGTTGCAATCCTCGCATGTCACATAAGTGTCAGGCATAAAATTCATTTCTAGCTTCAGCCGCCCTGCGCCTTTGCAGGTCTCGCAGCGACCGCCCTTAGTGTTGAACGAAAAAGTGCCCGCGCTGTAGCCTCGCGCGCGAGCTTCAGGCAGACTGGCGTAAATGTCGCGGATTATGTCGAACGCACCGATGTAAGTTGCGGGCGTGGAGCGGGGAGTTTTACCAATAGGCGATTGATCGACCTCGATGACCTTCCGAACGCTCTCTGCTCCACAGAGTGTTCGAAAGCTGGTGGAAAGTGAGGAGCGAGAAGTGGGCAGTTGCTTGGACACCAACTTTGGTAACTTCGTCTCGATTGAAGCTTCGACCAGTGGTTTGAGCAAATCTCGAGTGAGGGTGGATTTGCCTGCGCCCGAGACGCCGCAGATTGCGGTGAGGCGTTGCTTGGGGATTTGTACATTGAAGCCTTTGAGGTTTCGCAGTGCCGCGCCTTGTAGACTGATCCATTGTTCGTTGCTCTTTTTTTTGCGAGGACTCCATGGCTCGGGAAGTGCACGATATGCCCCACGTAAAGGGTGCGGCATACTCTTGCGCATATATTTGCCGGTGATCGATGCCTTATTTTTTCGTAGTTGTGCGAGCGTGCCGCAGGCGACTATTTCGCCGCCGTGGATGCCAGCAGCGGGGCCGATGTCGATGATCTGATCGGCGTGCTTCATGGTGTCTTCATCATGTTCGACGATGAGGAGGGTATTGCCACGGTCGCGAAGTTGTTCAAGGGCGGTGATGAGTTGTTCGTTGTCGCGGGCGTGTAGGCCGATGGATGGCTCATCAAGCACGTATAGAACGCCTGAAAGGTTGGAGCCGAGTTGAGCGGCGAGTCGGATGCGTTGCGCCTCACCACCTGAAAGTGTGGCAGTGGCACGATCGAGGCCAAGGTAGTTGAGGCCAACGCGATCCATAAAGCGCAGTCGCTCTTCGATTTCAGGGAGCAGCTCGTCCAGTACGGGCCCGCTGCGTTGGTCGGTTTTTACGCGCTTAAGTGTGTCGATTAATTCGTTGGGTGTGAGCGCCAGCAGCTCTGGGAGGCTGGCAGTGTTGTTGGTTGGACGTTGTTGTTTGATTGATGTTTTAAGGTGTAGCTTAACGGCGCGGCTGAGCGGGTTGAGGCGTGCTCCGTTACAATCTGGGCACGTGTCGCCGTCTTCTAGGCCGTCGGGCACATCGATGGCGGCGGCTTCGTCTTTGCTCATCCAGTCAAAGATTTGGCCGTAGCCGCGACAGCTTGGGCACCAACCGCGGGCGCTATTCCATGAGAAGTTTTTCGGGTCGAGTTCAGGGAAGGCTTCGCCGGTGGTCGGATCGGTGCGTTTCGTTGAAAGCCAAGATATAATTTCGTTTTTTGCGTTGAGTAGGAAGGCGGTGCCTTTGCCGAGTTTGAGAGCTTCTTTGAGTGCGGACGACACGGAGGTCATCCCGGCCGAGAGTGTGGCAATGACTAGTTCGATATCGTGCTCACTATAGCGATCTAGTTTTTGAAACCGATTGATGGGCACGAGTTGGCCGTCGATACGTAAGGTCTCATAGCCGTGGTCACTGGCCCAGTCTGCGAGCGGCTGGTGGTGGCCTTTACGCCCGCGCACCAGCTGAGCGCAGAGGTGAAGCTCCTTCGTCTTGCCTGCCCTGAACTTGTCAAATGGGTATTCGGCGAGGATTGATTTGAGGCGCTTGAGTAGCGCGCCTTCGCTCTGACTGATCACAGCTTCGCCAGAGCTAGGAGAATGTTGAATGCCAATTCGTGCATACAGTAAGCGCAGGTGTTGAGCGACCTCGGTAATTGAGGCGACGGTCGATTTGCGCGTTCCTTTAGTCACGCGTTGCTCAATTGCGACGGTGGGAGCGATGCCGTGCAATTCATCGACATCAGCACGTGGCATTTGCTCGACAAATTGACGTGCATACGCAGACATCGATTCCATGAAGCGCCGTTGTCCTTCGGCAAATATAATGTCGAAGGCGAGGGATGATTTGCCAGAACCTGAAACGCCAGTGATGACGCTTATCTTATTGTGTGGTATTTCGCAGGAAATATTTTTAAGGTTGTGCTCTCGGGCGCCATGGACGGTGAGAGAATGAGGGTGAGAGTTGTAAGTGAAGTTTGATTCGGCTGCTTTAAGCTCAGCGGATGACGCCGAGGCCGTTCCTGCCAGTGCATCGCAAAGGTATGCCGCGGTTTCGCAGTTGGTTTTTGCGATGTCAGATGGCGTGCCTTGGGCTACGATTTGACCGCCGCCGATACCTGCTTCGGGCCCGAGTTCGACGATCCAATCAGCAATTTTAAGTATGTCGATATTATGCTCAATGACGATGAGCGAGTGACCTGCATTGACTAATCCTTGCAAGACACCGATCAGGCGTTTGACGTCAGCACGGTGTAGGCCTGTGGTGGGTTCGTCGATTAGAATGAGCGCATGCCCAGACTTTTCGGCAATCTTGCCGAGATAGCGGATTAGTTTAAGGCGTTGAGACTCGCCGCCCGAGAGTGTGTTGAGGGGCTGCCCGAGTTTTAGATAACCGAGGCCGACATCGATCATTGGAGTGAGGCAACTAGTTACTTTAGGGTAGTCAGCGAAGAAAACGACTGCGTCGTCGACATCCAGTTCGAGGATTTCGGTGATACTGAGAGCGTTGAATTGAATCTCCAAAACTTCGGGTTTGAAGCGTTGCCCCTCGCAGGTTTGGCAGGGCACGAAGAGGTCGGATACGAATTGCATCTCGATGCGTTCGTAGCCTAGCCCCGAGCAGGTTTCACAGCGTCCGTCGCCACTGTTGAATGAGAAATGCCCAGGCATCATGCCCGCTGATTGGGCGGACTCTAGTTTTGCAAATAATTTTCGGATTTCACTCCACGCATCGGAGTAGCTAGCTGGGTTGGATCGAGGTGTTTTACTGACGGGACTCTGATCGATGAGCACGACATCAGAAAGTGGTAAGGTGGAGTCGATATCTTGAATCGTCGCTGGGTCGTCTGTAATCAGCCCTTTTCGTGCGAGTAGATTTTGATAGATGACGTTATTGAGTAGTGTGCTTTTCCCAGACCCAGAGACGCCGCTGAGGCAGACAAAAGCTTGCTGAGGAATGTGCAGATCAACTTCCTTGAGGTTATGCTTACTCGCGCCGTAGATCGAGAGCTTAGGACCTTTCTTTGTGTCGCGCAGTTTCTTTGGTGCATCGATCGTTTCACGTCCAGAGAGGTAGCGACCGGTGATGGTATCCGAAAGTAGGATACGATTGTAGTCGCCATTAAAGATGAGCTGGCCGCCGTGGATGCCTGGCTTTGGGCCAATCTCGATCAGGTTGTCAGCAGCTCGCATGACGGCTTCGTCGTGCTCGACGACGACGACCGTGTTACCTTGAGTGGTGAGTCGCCGCAGAATTGAAATGAGGCGATCCATGTCGCGGGCATGCAGACCGACTGAGGGTTCATCGAGCACAAAGAGTGTGTCCACTAGGGATGAGCCAAGGCAGGAGGTTAGGTTGACTCGCATGGTCTCACCGCCTGAAAGGGTGCGGGAGGTGCGGTCGAGCGTCAGGTAGCCGAGGCCGACTTGGTCGAGGAAGGAGAGTCGGCTGATAATTTCACTGAGTGCGGAGTGATCAGTGGAGGGCAATGCTCCGTCATTGCTACGCTGAGTTGAATGCGTCAAAGACAGAGCGTTACCCTCCAATAATGTGAGTAACTCGCTCACACTTTTTTGGTAAAGGTCGGGAAGGGTGAGGTCGTTCCATTTCCAGTTGAGTGCTTCGGGTTTAAGGCGTGAACCGCCGCAGTCGGGGCAGCGCGAATAGCTTCTGAACTTGGAGAGAAAGACACGAACGTGCATCTTGTAGATTTTACTCTGAAGCCAGTCGAAGAAACGATAAATACCATACCACTGGTTGTTGTCTTCTTTATAGTTCGGTTCGCCTTCTAGTATGAAAAGGATTTCTTTTTTGCTTAATTTTGACCATGGCAGGTCAGTGCGGATTTTATGTTTTTTAGCTGCGCGCTGTAGGTCGCGCAGACTTTCGCTGTAGACTGCGCCTTGGAACGCACGGATGGCACCGTCATCGACTGACAAGCTCTTGTCGGGGGTGACTAAGTTATAATCGATCTCGATGATGCGTCCGAAACCTTTGCATTTTTCGCAGGCGCCGATGGGTGAATTGAAAGAAAAGAGCGGTGCGGTAGCTGGTCGATATGTAATACCTGTCTCGGGCGAATGAAGCCCGTGGGTGAACTCGGCGACAATTGCGCCATCTGTATCCAATATTTGGATGTGGCCTTTACCGAAGGTGAGTGCGGCTTGTGCGGCTTCGATAAAACGAGAGCGGATTTTTGTCCCAACCTTGATCCGGTCTTGAACCACAAAAAGGCTAGAGGTCTGAGGCTTGCGAGTTGTGGCCTGTGATTGGAGATCTGAGATGCGAGTGACGCTGCTATTATGTACAACTCGAGTGTAACCTTGGGCCGAAAGGGGCTGGAGAATCTCGCTCCACTCGAATTTTTCGGGGCGAGTGATCGGGAACGCGATCAGCACGGTTTTATCTTTGTGCGCTTGAAGCAGTTTTTCCCAAATAGATTGCGGGTTGTCGTCGGTGATTGGCTCACCTGTTGCGGGGTCGATCAGTTTGGCGACATTAGGAAACCAGACTTTGAAGAAATCGCAGAGCTCGGTGATGGTGCCGACTGTGGAGCGGGAGGTCTTGACCGTATTGGACTGCTGGATCGCGATGGAGGGGCGAATGTTCTCGACCGAATCGACTTTGGGCCGATCCATCAGGTCCATGAATTGGCGCGTGTAGGGGGAGAATGTCTCGACGTAGCGACGCTGCCCTTCCGCGTGCAGCGTCTCAAATACAAGAGAGGACTTACCCGCGCCACTGAGTCCGGTCACCACGGTGAGCTGACCAATGGGTAGGTCGAGATCGAAACCTTTAAGGTTATTTTGGCGGACGCCGCGAAGGTGTATGGTTTCTGTGGAGGCCATCGTGTTTGAGTCAGAGGTGGCTGAAAAATCTAAAACGGTAAAGGGTCTAAACGTGGCAGGCTGACATACCTTACACGCGGGGTCTTGTTGAAAAAAGAAACTTCTCTAGGCCACTTCTGGTCAGTGTGAATGACTCGAGCTGAGTGGCTCGAATATACCTTAAGTTTCAGCGACCGGTGTTTGGCATTTTTCGACGGCACTGCGAAGTCGACGGCGTAGGTGGGTGCGGCGGACTTGTTGGTCGTTGTTTTTAATCGCCATAGAGTAGGCGTCTAAAGAGCCGACGAGATAGACTTTCTGACGCGCACGTGTGATGCCGGTGTAAACGAGATTGCGCTGGAGGAGCATGAAATGCTGCTTGAGCAGTGGGATGATGACGATGGGGTATTCACTGCCTTGGCTTTTGTGGATCGAGATACAGTAGGCGAGTTGGACTTCGGAGAGCTCGCCTTTGGTATATTCGATGATATCACCGGTGAACTCGATGGTGATACTAGAGCTGTCGGCGGCAATACTGCGAATGATGCCCATGTCGCCGTTGAAGACATTTTTGTCGTAGTTATTGCGAGTCTGAATGACTTTATCGCCGATACGAAAGGTGCTGCTACCGTAGGGAATTTCGGCGGGCAGTGGCTTGCGTGTTTTTTCGCGAAAATGGGTTTGTTTGGCGGGCGCGTAGTCGGGGTCGGAACGGAGTCTGGATTCAGCGGTGGTTTTTGGGTTAAGGCACTCTTGGATCTCGGCGTTGAGCACTGTGATGCCGCCGGTGCCGCGATGCATCGGGGACATGATCTGAATGTCGCGAACTGCGTTTACCTTGTGATGCTTTGGGATGTATTCGCGGGCCAAATACAAAATCGCTTGGACGCACTGCTCTGGAGTATCGGCTTCGATGAAGCTAAAGTCCGTGCTAGCATCGAGATCGCGGAAGCTACGGAAGGTCGAGCCTGGATGGGATTCACCTTTAAGGATGCCGTGTGCCGTAGAGACAATGCCGCTTTCTTTGCCTTGTCGGTAAATGGTATTGAGCCGAGTGACGGTCGCGGGCGGAGCGGCCATAAGATCTCCCAAGACATTTCCGGCGCCAACGGAAGGGAGTTGGTCAGCGTCGCCTACCAGTAGCAAATGTGCACTGCTCGGGACTGCTTGTAGCAGGCTTGCGGCGAGGCGGGTGTCGAGCATACTGGTTTCATCCAAGATGAGTAAGTCGCAGGGTAGTGGGTTGTCCTCGTTGTAAGTAAATGTGCGCGAGGCGCCGTCGTATTTGAGTAGTCGATGGATTGTGCTTGCGGGCGCACCGGAAGCTTCGGCCAAGCGTTGCGCGGCACGTCCCGTAGGAGACGCGAGCAGAATTCGGGTGCGCTTGGCGCGGAGGATGTCGACGACTGCGCGAAGGATCGTGGTTTTGCCTGTGCCGGGGCCACCGGTGATGATGGAGACTTTTGAAGTAAGTGTTTTGCGTAGGGCCTCGGCCTGTTGATCGGCGAACTCAAAGCCTGCTTTTTGCTGCGCCCATATGATCGCTGGCTCGATCTTAATTATAGGTAAAATCGATGCGGTGCTGTCGATTCGGGCGATGGCGTCGGCGATGCGTTTTTCCGCGCTGGCGGTGTTGGGCATCTGACAGGCCGGGCCGAGATATTCATTTTTTTCATCGTAGGCCTTAATTGAGAGTAGTTTCTTGGCGTCGTTGAGCGCATGCATGCGGCGCTGAATGTCGACGGGATCGACACCGAGCAGCTTCGTGGCGTACTCGAGGATCATTTGTTCGGTCCCCACTGTGTGCCCTTCGTCTTCGAGTGTGCGCATGGTATGAATGATGCCAGCGTCGATGCGTTCTTTGCAATTAGTTGGAAAGCCTAGGTTAAGGGCTATCTTATCAGCGGTTTTAAAGCCGATGCGTTCGATATCTTCGGCTAGCCGGTAAGGCTCGTCTTGTAGAATTCGTTTGGCACCGCTGCCGTATTTTTTAACGAGTCGCACGCATTGGGTCGGGGTGACGCCGTAGGTCTGCAGAAACATCATTACATCGCGCACTGCACTTTGATCGTCCCACGCCGCTTTGATAGATTTGGCGCGCGTTTTGCCGATGCCGGGGATTTCGTGAAGTCGGCCAGAGTTTTCGCTAATGATCTTCAGGGTGTCGGCACCAAAGTGGTCGACAATTTTCTTAGCATAGGATTTGCCGATGCCGTGAATTAGGCCGCTGCCGAGGTATTTGCGGATGCCGTGTACAGAAGCGGGAAGTTGGGACTTGAAGCTGGCGACTTTGAACTGATCGCCGTGCGTGGTGTGACGGGTCCATTGACCATCAAGCTTAAGCGTCTCGCCGCATTGTACTCCCGGGAGTGGGCCGAGGATGGTGACGGGGCGCTTGCCGTTGGCGACGCTGACCTCGGCCACGCAATAGGCATTCTCTTCGTTGAAGAAGATGATCCGTTCGAGGACGCCTGTGATGGATTCGCTTGAGTTGTTCTCTGCCATGGTTGCGGACTTTTTAACAGATCTACAGAAGAGTGAAGGAAGGTCAATGCGTGTATGGCTAAGCACGAAAAAGCCCTCGCGGAGGGCGAGGGCTTTTAAAACTATTAAAATTAGCAGGCAGTTTTTATTGCGAGAGGATTACTGGTGGGCCCGGGGGAGATCCAGGAGGAGGGCCGGCTGGGGCTAGTTCGGCATCCATGGTGAAGATTAGATCGTCGAAAGGCACGTCGCCAATCGCAGATATTCCGCCGAAGCTGAAGGGTGCCGGTGCTGCTTGTGCTCTCTGGATGCGAAAATCGCTATTTTCCAAGGTGTATTTCGCAGGTTGAATTTTGTAATCACTCTTCAAATTTTCAGGAATATATCGGACAATGACATATCTGCGTTCGATTTCATCAAAGGTATGCTGAACGCCTGTGTTCTCGCGTTTAACCTCAACGGTAAATGAATCTTCGATGTCGTAGAAAAAGTCGCTTGGGACGCGAACGATTTGTTGCTCTTGCTGTGCTGCCATAAAGAATTCGAAATTCGAATCGCCGTTGGCGGCTAATTGTGCGCGTTCGGTATGGCCTAGTTTATTCGTAAAAGTGGCGACCCCGGTTTGCTTGTCGGAAGAGAATTCTTCTGGTAAGTGGTTGGTTAGATATAATTGCAGTGTGCCTTGATTACCTTTATTAAAGTTCAAGGCGATGGTGCGCATCTGAGTCTTTTTACGTAGGTCAACAATGGCGATCGATTCTTCGTCACGAGGGAACTCATAGGAAGTGGTTGGATCATCATCCTGTAGGTTTAAGACTGAATCTAGGGCACCGCCGCTAGCATAGATGATGCGGCTGCCAGTGTAGGCTGCCCCGAAGTCGTACTTGATAATAGGGGACTGTACTTTGATGGTTTCTTCAGTTTCTTCACCTTTGCCGAGTTGAATGTTAGCTTGAGTGATATTTAGAGGACCGGTTGCCCCAAATTGTCCGAGACGCCCCTGATTGATTATGTTGAATCGCACCAGCAGGTAGCGGGTATCGACTTCTGTGAAGGTGGTCGACGGTATGTCGCCTTCTAGGAATGCTATTGGTTGTGTCAGTTTGACCCACTTTCCATCTTCAAGTGGGTTGAGGACGTTCGAGGACATCAGTTGCATAGTACCTGCTGCGCTCTCGTTGTTAAAATAAAAGCGGGACACCTTCATGAACTGACCTAAATCAATAATGTAATCGTGTTGTCCTTGAGGGATGGTGTAGGTGAGCGCAGAGTTGTCGCTGAGTAGGATAGATTCATCAAAATAGCCCACATCTGGTAGCTGAACGCGGAGAAATTGTTTGTCTTTAACGATCACTAGAGTGGCTCCCATGTGCCAGCGCGCTAGATTTTTCGGTACACGCTGCAGTTGTTGTTCGCTAGGACTTGGGACGCGATAAAGGTCGATCGGCGGGGCGGATTGCGCCTGAGAGCTGGTGTTGAGTGACAATGCAACTCCAGCGAAAAATAATACAGCGATTATTTTCTTAGATTTAAGGATTAAATTGCTCATACAAATAAATACTAATATGACTTTTTTCAGATATTTCAATCCTTATTTAAATGTACTCTACGGAAGATTGCAATATCTTATTAGTCAATCGGATAGATGCTATTTTAAGGCTTTACTAATTGCCCTGTAAGAGCCGATAATATTACATAAAATAAAGGATTTTAGTGGGTCACCACTGCCTAACACACAAGCGTAAGATAAATGAAAATGGTGATAAGTTCAAAGATATCCGATCTACGACTGATCAATAAAGGGGTAATCACCTCGGTGATACTACTTGGCATGATGGCAATTCCCCTGTCCGCACAAATTAATGGCACACCAGATTTTGCGCCGTTTTTATTGGATAAACGTGTCGAACGCGAAGATTACAATCTACGGCTTGGGCCAGTTTTGATTGATATAGTTGGCAAATTCGGTATCGAATTTAACGATAATGTGAACACTTCGCAGAATGATCCAATTGAAGATGTGATTTTAAAGCCTGGGGTTTCATTCGGTTTAAAATGGGCAATCAATGAGGACAATGACCTTGATCTGAATATCGGTGCAGAATATTGGCAGTACATTGACAACGATGAGTTGAATGAAGTCTCCAATCAAATCGCGCTGTCGCCGGACACGGAACTGTCTTATCGTGTGCTAGTTGGCGATATGGTCTTTCGGGTATATGATCGGATTCAGTATTCATTCGATTCAGCGGATTCTGTGGCGGTGGATAACCAAGGGAATGTGACCGATCAAGATCCTGTCGCATTTACTCGTTATAAAAACGTCTTAGGTGTTCAGTCAGAGTGGTTTATTGGCGAGACAGTTTTTGCGGCGCAATTGAGTCGTACAGATGAGTGGAGCCCTGACCAAGAGTTTGAGTATATTGATCGTAAAGAGTATAAGGCTGCGTTGAATGTCGAGCGCGATTTGGCTGCAAACTTCACAGTGGGCATTGGTACTTCTTATACGACGATTGATTACGATCAGGATATTAATAATGATGGCTCTAAGTTTTCGACTGGGCCTTACTTTGATTGGAGCGTGACCGAATTGATTAGCCTGTATGCCGGTGTGGCATGGAATTCTCTAGATTATGATACTGGAGGACTGACTGATGGTACTGTTTATGGTAACGAAGAGCAACCAGATGATTTAACTTGGAATGTTCGCCTTCGTCATACTGCGAATGAAGTATTCAATCACCAACTCGAATCGTATCGTGCGATTAGTGGGGGAAGCACTTCTAATTATAATGAGATCGATGGGATCCGCTATACCGCTTCGTATAATGTCACTGCTCGCGTCCGCTTAGATGGCACGGTCGGTTACGAGGAGAGTGATAGTTCCGGAGGATTGATTAATGACGATTTCGATCGATGGATCTATGGTCTTTCGACTGAGTTGGTGCTGGGGCCGCGATTAACTGCGGAAATTGCTTATCGTTATATTGATAAGAGTTCGGACGCAGAGTTCCAAAGTTATGAGCAAAACCAGCTCCGTATTTTCTTTAAGTATGACTTCTAGCAAGTTCGATAGGAGTATGTGTAAATTGAGTACCAAGCTGGCCTTCGTTTGTGCGATTATTTTGCCGTTTATTGGGCAGGGCCAATCCGTGCAGGTTGTGGAGTCTGCTGCTGCCGTCGAGGCCGGGCCGACTCAAATGGGCTTGCTTGATGACGACTGGGAGCTGCAAGTCGGCGATCGATTGGTTTATCAAGTGCTCGAAGAGCAGGAAGAAGAGTTGCTATTGGCAGTGAACGGTAATGGTGAACTGCTGGTGCCGTTGCTTGGTTCTTTTCCAGCTGAAGGTAAGACCAGTAAGAGCTTAGCCTACGAAATTAAACAGCAGTTGGAGGTCGATTTCTTTCACCGAGCGACTGTATTAATCACGCAACGAGAAGTGGACCGGAACCGTGGGCGCGTTAAAGTGATTGGTGAGGTGAAGCGGCAAGGGGAACAACTGATTCCGGCCGATTCGCCACTAACACTGAGTCAGGCGATTCTAGCCGGTGGTGGATTTACGCTGGATGCGGATGAGTCGAAGGTGAGTGTCGTATCTGCAGGGCAAGAGCAACCACGAGTCGAAGTGGATCTCGGTGCGATGCTTTCTAGTGGTGATCTCTCTGATGACCCTATTTTGATTTCGGGGGATGTCGTTATTGTTGCGCGAGCGGATCACGCCGGTAGTCAAGTGTACGTGCTTGGTGCGGTAAATTCTCCAGGCCTGTATTCGATTCGGGGCAGTCAATTTACGCTCAGCCAAGTAATCTTGATGGCGGATGGGTTTACCCGATTCGCCAAAAAAACGAAAGTTCGCCTCGTTTCGAAAGATGGCAAAGGCGAGAAAATCGAATCACTGATAAATGTGGGTAAAATACTCGATGGTGGCAATCGCGATGATGATCCAGTAGTTCAGCCAGGTGATATGGTGATTGTGGAAGAGAAGATGATCAGCTTTACTGGCTAATTGCTAAGCGCGTATTGTCTGCCAAGATGATTTCAAGATTTCGAATACATGGACGATTTATTTCAGGATGAGCAGAATACAAAGACGGTCGATTACACGGAGCTTTTTCAGCAGATCGTTTATCGGGCGAAGATCGTTCTGCGCCGATATTGGTGGATCATTCCTTTAGCGATTGCTCTTGGGGTCACTTATAAGGCTGTCGAAAGTTTCGTTGCAGATCCCTTTTACAAATCGACTGCCCAGATGATTGTTAGTGGACGCATTGCATTGCCTGAGAATGATATGTATGCGGAGGAGCGTGATAATTTTATCGGCACACAAATAGAGTTAATGCTCAGCGATCAAGTACAGGCGCGTGCAGTCGAACGTATCCGTTTGTTGAATTCTGATTTGCACGATGCATTGATGGTCACCGAGGCATATCAGAACGACGGATTGCGTGCGTTGCTTATCGAGGCGGACGTGAAACGCGACACTTCGATTTTTGTACTGACCGCATACACGCCTCATGCTGAATATACTCAAGCTTATTTAGATGCAGTCATGGAGGAGTATATTAATCGGCGAGTAGAGATGCGCTCCAAGACTTCGGCGCGAACCTATGATGCGATTGTTGCTCAATTGAAAGTGTTGGAAGCAGAAGTGGATGCGGGGGAAGACGCAATTGTTGAGTTTCAGCAGCGTAACAATATTGTATTCATTCAAGAGCAAGGTGCTGCGGCAAGCACGTACCTGGCTGAATTGAAACGTGAGCTCGCCGAGTTAAATACAGAGAATCGTGTTTTAACTTCAATTTTGAATGTGGATGCTGCGAAAATGAGCTTATTACTGGATCAATGGCAAGGTGCGGAGGATACTTCTATCGCTGCTAGTGGTGGTTCTGATGGGGATGATCAATCATACCAATATAGCAAAAAACAATTACAGGTGTTGCATGGCCAGTTAGATGAATTTTCGATCTATCTACAACCGAAGCATCCAAAAATAATTGGCCTGAAGAATCAGATCGAACGCACGGAGAATCAGTTAGAAATTCAACGAGAGCAGACCTTGACGCGCATTCGTGAGCGACAATCAGTGCTTAACAATACGGCAGCAAATTTGAGCTTAGAGATCGCAATTTGGGAGGAGAGTGCTCTGGATAACGGGCGCTTAATTGCAGAATTTGAGCGATTGCAGTCACGTTTAGAACGGTCAAAGGCTGCAAGCGTGAACAGTCAAGATTCACTGCAGGCAATTGATACGAATCAGAATTTACAGCAAGAGTCCGTCTCGATTTTGGTGAATGCGCGTAAGCCGATTCCGGCTGGAGTTGGATTGGTTCGGCGATTTGCGATGGGCGGATTGTTTGGGCTGATTTTGGCGGCTGGTGTACTTTTCGTTTTGGCCGCAATGGATAGTCGAATTCTAACTGCAAGTGAGTTAAGTGCCCAATTTAAGGATCCTTTGATTGGTGCGATTCCGTTTGAGGCCAGCAATGACGGAGATGAGAATTCCGTGCTTCTGCGTAAGAATGATGATCGTTATGTGTTCGCTGAAGCATGTCGAAATCTGAGGACGTCTGTTTTCTTCATGGGGGATGAGCATGAGAAGCCTAGCGTATTTGCTGTGACTAGCGCGATCCCATCGGAAGGAAAGTCGACTGTATCAGCGAATCTGGCGGTTGCGTTGTCATTTGCGCATTCGAAAGTTTTGCTAGTTGATGCGGATCTACGTCGCGGGCGTTTGCACCACTTGATGCAGTTAAATCGAGAAAACGGATTCTCAGATATTTTAGATGGCAACCTGACGCTCGACAATGCTGTGCAGTCGACTAGTTATAAGCATCTGGATTTTGTTTCGATTGGCGGCTATCCAGATCATCCCGCCGAATTATTGATGAGTGAGTATATGGATCAATTCATCAGTGAAGCGAGAGAACGGTATGACTTTGTTATTTTTGATACAGCACCGATTCTTGCCACAGATGATACGTCTGGTTTTGCTGCTAAGGTGGATGCAGTGTTATTTACAATACGTTGTGCGCATACCCAGGTTCGTCAGATTAAGCCAGCAATGGCTCGCCTACGTGAGCGTAATATCGAAATCTCCGGATTAATTCTTAACTTCGTGGACACGACTCAACCTGGTTACTATTATTATAAGTATTCGGAATATTACACCGACCCTAAGAATAGTGAGCAATCCCTCTCTCAGCAAACCACTGCCTAGTAGCTAGTACTGGTCGCACATTTCTCTTATAGACGCCTCAAGGATGGATTCTGAACCTAGAAAGCATCGCCGCCGCAAGAAGCATCGCAGTTCTCGCAGTTCGAGTGGTAAGCGTCGCAAGTCGTCATCGATAAAGGCGACGTCGTCTTTTGCCCCGGTGCATGCTTCGAGGGTCCCAATTACGATGGGAGAGATGGCGATTCAGCGACCGCCCGAATGTGCTGCCTATCTCTGGGCTTTGATGGGTGTTTGCATTTTGATCCTACTCGGCGGTGGGCATCATGTTTGTGCCTTGGGTTTTGCATTGGTTCTTCCAGGAGTGGCCTTGTTGCTTCAACCCCCGCAGCGAAGTCTCGGTAAGTGGATCGATGTTGGTATTGCTGGAATGCTGGGTGTAATGCTGGTTGCTTTTGTGCCGTTGACTTATTGGCAGGGGCCCGCATGGCGAACGACAGCGATTGATGTCTTTGGGATTGAATTACCTTCGGTTTTAACGGTGCAGCCATGGATGAGTTTTGAGGCATTCTTGTTGGCGATTGCCGGCTTTAGTTGGTTATATGCTGCGGGGAATTGGAAGGTGAATGTTGAAGGGCGCAGAAAGATTTATTTCGCGGTCTCTTGTGCGATTTCGCTGTTTGCCACTATTGTTATTTTGGGAAATTTGTATGGTTGGCGTTACCCTGGAGCGAAGGATTCAACTGCGTTTAGCTTTTTCCCGAATCGTAACCAGACTGTGGATTTTATTGCGATTGGCGGAGTGCTTGCATTTGGCTATTCTATGGAAGGGTTGAGGGGGAAAAAGTTGTCTCATGTTGTCGGCTTAGTCGCCTCATTACTATCCTTGCTCGCATTAATATCTGGGCTCTCTCGGGCGGGAGTAATGTTGTATTTTGGTGGTATCTTTCTGTGGCTTATCTTTATTCTGCGGCGTACTGCTGCATCGCATTTTTTAAAAATAGGGCTCCCGATAGTACTGCTGTTTTTTAGCTTCTTCATCACTAGCCATGATACGGCAGTGACTCGTACAACTGAATTAATCTCTTCATCTGCGAATTGGGGGAGCGATTTCCGAGTATTAATGTTTAGGGATACTTTGAAGATGATTCAAGATGCCCCGTTGACTGGAGTGGGACTTGGGAATTTTTCGACAATATTCCCTCAGTATCGAAATCTTTCACGAACTGAACACAATGTGGTGCACCCAGAGAGTGACTTGACTTGGTTGGCGACTGAAGGCGGCTTGGTTGTAATTTTATTTTTGGCGATTTTGATTGTTTCATATTTCAGGAAATGTCGTGCATCTATGAACGGACGCAGTGGCGCGTATCGAACGATCGCGTTGATCGGTGTGATTATGTTTCTGGTGCATGGCTTATTTGATGTGTCGGGACACCGACCTGGGACTGCTTATTTCGCGATTATTTTTGCCGCGTTGGCGCTGCCTAATCCGTTGAAAAATCGCCCCACATTTAAACCTGTGATCTGGCGGTGCTTGGGTGCGGGATTGTTGTTTATTGGAGTTCTTTGGATAATTGGCGGGCTATTTTATTTACCGACACATTCGACCATGGCGCTGGATATTGAGGAATCACGAGCGGTTGAAAGCCGTTCTCTTCACGATTTGGATCGAGCTAGCCAGGCGGTGGATGCGGTGATCGCGTTGCAACCGATGCAGTGGCGCGGGTATTTTCAACGTGCACAAATCGCGCTGTCGCGCGGTGGCGATCGTTTTGAAGTGGAGCAAGATTTTCGACGCGCGCGGTTTGTTGAGCCTAATCTCGAAATGATTGCTTATGAGGAGGGCCTAGTCTGGTTGCCTTACGATGTGAAGCGCACAGTTTCTGCATGGCGGGACGCCTTGAATCGTACTGTTGGGTCTAGGAGTCGATTGATTGAAGCAATATTGCGAAAGGCATATCGAAATGATGCTTTAATGGCGGGATTGATTGAGCTGTCGCAGGCTTATCCTGATTTTCGCGCTCGATTAATTTTGTATTTACGTGGCGAAGCATTGAGTCGCGAACTCGAGCAAGAACTGCTTTCAGATCCTTCATTGGGGAAATTTACAATCCAGCAGCGAACGGCGATTGTGAAACATTGGATCGGGTTCGGAGAAATTGATGATGTCGAAGCATATTTGCAGGCGTTTGGAGATACCTTGGATTCACCTTGGTTTATGTTTGCGCAGCTTCGCTTTAAACAGACCCGGCTCGAGGAGGCAGTTGATATGATTCGTGAAGGAATGGCGGTTCCTGGAATTCCAGAGGTGGCAATGGGGCAAGGTCAGATTGATAGTCTAAAGCGCGTGTTTTTCCTGTCTACGAATGACTTTTCAAAGGGCATTGCACTGATCAGGTATTATCTTGAGCGCGCTGAATATCGAGAAGCATTACGTGTGATTGATGCCTTACTTCAGCTGTCGGAGCCTCCGGCCTATGTGTATTATTGGCGTGCTGAAATACTGTATCAACTGGAGGACTATCCTGGGAGTTGGTCTGCGTTTGACGCTTATTGGAAGCAGATTAAGTAAGGCATCGTCCTCATCGATTCCATGCCCGGCGACTGTGGGTACCGCTATTTAGCTTTGGAGCTCACTGCACCACCTGCAAGTGCGTCTGCCAATGCCCCGCGGGCTGCCTCGATCACTGCCGAGCATTGGCCCATAATCCCGCCGCTTGCGGCTCTGGCGATTGCCCCACCGCCGGGCTCTTCAGGTTCGATTGTAACCGCTGCGACCTTCAAGAGGATACCGTTGAAGATCTGAAGTTGATTTCCTCCCATTTCCAGATAACTTCTCAATATGATGTTCAAAATCGTCCAACTCATGGTAGCCTGCGCTATCTTCAACGCCGTCATTATCAGCTGAATGCTTCGCTTCTTTTTCCTTCTTTTCTTTTTTCTCTTTTTTCTCCTGCTGGTTCTTTGATTTGACTGCGTCAGAATCGGAGTGGTGCGCATTAGATTGATTTTGAACAGTTTTTTGTTGGTCGTGTTTTCCTGCGTTATCGGGTTTTGTCGCGTGTAGACTGAAGGCGAAGAGAGATAGGCTGAGGGCGATGAGGATTATGTGTTTCATGGGTAGACACGGTATGACGTTTTTGAAGAATCGCAAATGGCCTAGCTTAGTTGAATATTCATGGTGCTCCGTGGTGGACATCGTCCGAATACTTCTTATTAAATGACTGCTATGAAATTGCAGCGCGCAGCGTTAACGATGTTGATCGTCTTTTTGAGCTTTTATTTGCTCTATCTTGGGCAGGCTTTGTTGTTGCCCCTGGTGATTGCTGGCGCGGTCGCTTATCTAATCAATATTTTGGCACATACAATTTGTCGCCTGCGTATTGGTCGTGTGTCGTTGCCCCGTCCGATTGCCATGATTGTGGCGATTGCAGTGATCTTGGCTTCGTTGAGTTTAGTGATTCAATTGATCACGGTAAATATCGCCAGTGTGATCAAAGTCGCGCCCCTGTATCAGCAGAATTTGGAGGGTTTGATTTATAAAGGCTATGAACTATTCGGGGTTGAGGAAGCACCCAATATTAGGGAGATCTTTGCTCAGATTAATTTGAGCAGTTATTTACAGGATATTGGGGGCACTGTGCGCTCGTTGGTCAGTCGGACTGGAATTATTATTTTGTATCTGATTTTTCTCTTGTTAGAGCAGCGCACATTTACTGCAAAAATGCATGGACTGGTTCGAGATTCAGATCGTCTCGAAGAGGTCTTAGGGCTGATGGAGAAGATTCGTTCTGATATCCGCTCCTATATCGGGATTAAAGTCCTTACTAGTGCAGCGACTGCGTTGTTAAGCTATTTGGTGTTAAACCTAGTCGGAGTCGATTTCGCTAGCTTCTGGGCGGTTCTTATCTTTTTTCTCAATTTCATACCAACAATTGGTTCGATCATTGCGACCGCGTTTCCGTCGGTCTTGGCTTTGGTGCAGTTTGATACCTTCGGCCCTTTTGTGATCACTGCCTCAGTATTAACCGGCTTGCAGTTTTGTATTGGTAGCCTGTTGGAACCGCGATTGATGGGCAACCGTTTGAATCTAAGTCCGATCGTCATTTTGTTGTCACTTGGTCTGTGGGGCTCGATTTGGGGCATTCCAGGCATGTTCTTATGTGTGCCGATCACGGTGATTATGGTGATTATCTTTTCCTATTTTCCTGAGACGCGGCCTGCCGCGGTGTTGCTGTCAGGCACTGGGGAGTTGAGTGTCGGTCCGCGGCGTGGAGATATTGCTGCCAAGAAACAAGTGGCGTCGGATTAGCGGCATGGCAGGCGCACATTTGGCCAATGAATTCGGAGTCAGTATGTGTTGAAAGTCGGGGTATTAGCGCAACGTCTCGGCTCGTAAACTCTAGCGGTAAACAGTTCGATTGCTACCTGATCCATCGGCTCAGTCGATTTATTCGTAGACAAAAGGGCAGATGGAGGCCGCGTTGATCGCTCTGGAGCTGCCTGCGCTACATCTTTTTCGGCCCACGCTGTTGGTGGGACTTGGCTCGATGCTTAAAAGATAAAAATCAGCTTTCTTGGCTCTTTTGTGTAATAATGTTCGCACGATTTAATTTAAACTGTCACTTTCTTGGATTAATTTTCCATATGACTCGTGCATGAGTCGATTAATGACCATTAAACTTAGTATTTATGTTTCTTCCAAAAATCATTCAAGGTGGCATGGGTGCCGGAGTTTCTGACTGGAGACTCGCGAATTCGGTGTCTTCTGTTGGGCAGCTCGGAGTGATCTCCGGGACAGCGTTGGACACAGTGCTGGTTCGTCGTTTGCAGCATGGAGATGTAGGCGGCCACATGCGTCGTGGATTGGCTGCGTTTCCAGTGCCAGCGGTCGCAGAGCGTATTTTAGCGCGTTATTTCAAGGCCGAAGCCGATCAAGACGAGAAGCCGTCTAGGCTAATTGCGGGCTTCCGTATCGACCCCACTGCGAATGTCGTTGATTTGACGATAGCTGCCAACTTCGTCGAGGTCTTCCTCGCCAAGGAAGGGCACCAAGGTCACGTCGGCGTTAACTTCCTAGAAAAAATTCAGATGCCGAATCTTACCTCTATGTTTGGCGCGATGCTTGCCGGCGTGGACAACGTGCTGATGGGTGCAGGTATCCCACGCACAATTCCAGGTATCTTGGATGCTTTGTCTGAGTGGAAACCAGTCGAGATGCGTATCAATGTCGAAGATGCCGATAAGGAAGATGCGTATTTCAGTCGCTTTGATCCGCTCGAATGGATTCGTTCACACCTACCTGATGTCGAGTTACCAAAGCTGAAACGGCCCGACTTCTTTCCGATCATTTCCTCTAATGTTTTGGCGCTTACTTTGGCGAAAAAATCGACTGGTAAGGTCAATGGTTTCATCGTCGAGCGTCATGTTGCGGGTGGTCATAATGCACCGCCACGCGGAGGAATGACGCTAGATGAGAATAACGAGCCAATCTACGGTTTAAAAGACGAAGCAAATTTAGCGCAACTCAGTAAGTTGGGTCTTCCTTTCTGGCTCGCTGGTGGTGGTTCTTCCGAGACTGGCCTCAAGGACGCCTTGGCAGCAGGTGCTGCTGGTATTCAAGTCGGCACTGCCTTTGCTTATAGTAATGAGTCAGGCTTTGCCCCCTCAATTAAGAAACGTGTGCTGGAAAAAGTGAAGACTGGTGCAGCCAAGATCTTCACTGATGCCCGCGGCTCGCCAACTGGCTTCCCGTTTAAGGTTGTAAATCTTGAAGGCACGATCTTCGAAGAGGCGGTATATGAATCTCGTAAACGTATCTGCGACCTTTGCTATTTGCGCCATCCTTATAAGAAGGCAGACGCGACGATCGGCTATCGTTGCCCATCCGAGCCTGTGAAGGATTATCTGAAGAAGGGTGGAAAGGAAGAGGACACTGTTGGTCGAAAATGTCTCTGCAATGGTTTGATCGCTGCGATCGGTATGCCGCAGAAGTACAAAGATGGAGGTGTTGAGCCTGCGATTGTAACGAGTGGAGACGATGTCACGAAGTTGGGTCGTTTTGTAAATTGGGACACCATGAGCTATTCATCGCATGACGTGATTAACGAGTTAATGAGCCAAATTACACCGGATTAACAAAGCCAGTCATCACCACAACAACTTTGTAGAGGGGGCATAATATGCCTACTTTTTGTTTATCGGGGGCGCAAGGTGAGGACGCCCTTGCGGATGCTCCATGTAAACTCATGTACTTCGGCGAGTTGCTGAAGGCAGGCGTAGATTGTCGGGCCATTGATTGGATCAATGCCTGTGGCGTCTTGATTCACTTTGCGGTGGAATTTAATCCGAAGTTCCGTGTCTTCGCCTTGCGGAATCGTGTTTAGCAGATTATTAAGCGTGTCTTCGAGTGTGAGGCTGCTGTCGAGCGGTTCAGACACTGGTATTTTGAAGAGCTGTTCCAACAGCCAGAGTGAGGTGTCGGCTTCATCGATTGCTTGAGGCGCGATTCGAGGCGCAATTTCGTTGGTCTCGATTAGCGATCGATCAGTCGAGGAAATGTATTTGGCCGGCATCTTGAGCAATCGCCTCTGTGCTGTAGTACCTTCAAACCAGAGGTCGTCGCCAAAACTGCCAAGGTAAGTCGCTTCTATCTCCGAGCCAGAGGTCGAGGTCCAGACGCGTGCTGCGGCGCATAAGCTGTGTGCGCAGATGAGGAGTAAGCACAGGGTGTGGAATGAGTGGGACATGGTCTGAATCTTTACTACGTGTTGGATGCTTCGAAATCGCCAGTTGAATTTCGATCAAGTAGCAACCAATCCGAAGATCTTTAACCGAACCTTGCTCCATGCTGCCAATATTGTTTTGGGCAACTCGAAAATCAATGATGTTTGAGAATTAGTCGTCGAACAGTGACGAGAATAAAGCATCATAATTATTGGAATTGACGATCTCTGCCATTGCTTCGGATGGCTCGGTCGATCCATTCTTCATCAGTTTATAGTTATTGAGATTATAACTCTCGAAGATGCTCTGGAGGTCTTTGAGTGCCTCGTCGTAGAGGAACGGTCCTGGGTTGCCACTGAATGTGATATTCTGAGCAATAACTGCACCAAGTGTCGCGCCACTATTGCCTCCGCCGTTGGAGGTGTAGTCGACATTCGGTGCATAGACGACTGCACTGATTCCGCTATTACCATTCAAAGTGATGCTGGAGTCCGTATCTGATTCTGGGTGCGTGCCATAGATAATAGCATTCGCCGGAATGCCTTCGTTGTTGAGGCCTCCTTGTCCGTTCATCGTTAAGCTGCCACCGAGATAGAGGACTAAGCTACCATACGGTGAAATCGTGAGTAAATTATTGCCGACAGTGAAGTCGCCATCAATGACCATCACGGTGGGGCCCTCGATCGTCATATCGCCGCTGAGAGTCAGGCTGCTTAAATGGTAATATGTGGTGGAGCCGTCATTGAAGCCAATTGTCGTTCCACCACCGCCACTATTGCCGTTGTTGCCACTATTGCCGTTGTTACCGTTGTTACCACTATTGCCGTTGTTGCCGTTGTTACCGTTGTTACCACTATTGCCGTTGTTGCCGTTGTTGCCGTTGTTGCCGTTGTTGCCGTTGTTGCCGTTGTTGCCGTTGTTACCGTTGCCACCTTTGGCAGCGTCCGCTTGAGGTATAAACAGCGGCAGCGCACTGCACATCACCAGTATCGCTAAGATGTGGCGGAGCTTTTTAAGTATTATAGTGTTAGATCGATATTTCATGCCTGACTGAGGGTTAAGATAAGTTTATAGTTGGTTAAGCCATCCAGAGCCTGAGGTGTCGGGTTGGGGGACTTCCGGTAGCTCAATTTCTTCATCGTACTTGATGACGCCGTCGACTTGGGCATTTCCTCTAACGCTCTCACTACCGTCATCTGATGAGCCAGTTTTAAGGTCGCCATGAATTGTTGCATTGCCTAGCTGAATATCTGAAGCGCTGGTTGAGGCACTACCAATGGTTACGTTTTCAGTTCGGGTAAAGTCTCCCCAATTTAACTCATCCTCAATAGCGGAGTTATAGCTATCGAAGGTCGGTTGCCCGTTGAAATCTAGCTGATCTCTTGCGATTGCACCATCTTCAAAAGGATTTAGGCGATTGAATTGCGTTTCAATATAGCGAGAGGCGCGGTAATCTTTGGCGACGTTTTTACCGCCGGTTACTATTCCTTGGCTGATGATGTTGACGGTGTTGACGGTGTTGCCGACTTTTTCAGTGAGGACTCGGAAACTGGCGACTCGGTTGTCATCTAATTCGTATATCTCACCGTAGTCAGAGAGGTTCCATTCGCGATACCAGTACTTGCCATTAACAGATTCATTCCAGCCATTGGATGTCCATGCGCTTTCCTCCTCGCCGAATTCTAAAATGGCCCAGATCGCTTCTTCGGTACCTGATTCTGCGAGTGAGAATGCGGCTTCTTGTCCGCTGATACGGCTGCTTAGTTTCCAGTCGGTGAGAACGAGCGGCAGTATGCCAGCGATGCCGAATGTGATGATGCAGGAAAAAGTGAGCGCAATGACCAGTGCAGAGCCTGAATCTTTTCGAGCGTTGCGGATGAAAGGGCTACTAGTCTTCTTCATTGCTGTTACGAATTTTAAAGGTGAAGTCTGTAATCTTAAGCTCGGTGTCTGCCATCGCTCCATTGTGTCTTTCGAATTCGATGCTTTCGATTGAGATCTCATCGTCCTTGAAAGTCAGGGTCGAGCTGGAGTCACCGCTTTGGAGAACGTCAAATTTAATCACGTTACTGAAGATGGTGCGGACGGAGCCACCTTGTGTGCGTGTCACGTTTTTGTCGGTTTCGTTGCCGCGATACTCGACATCATCGTCATCTTTGAAGGTGAGAGTGAATCGATCATTTCCACGCGAGGAAACATTATTGGAGTTGCGAATATCAAAGGATAATTGTTCGAGACCGTTGCGAACATCCATGTTGAATACACTGCGGTTTTCGTGAGCATTCGCTATCTTTGCAAATAGGATGGCTGAAGCGGCAGAGCCAATCGCAATGAAGCTGCCGATGGCGAGTGAAATCATCACTTCCACCAAGCTCATGCCAGTGCTGCTAGATATGTCTCTATTGAGCACTGAGACCTCCTTCGGTGATGATGAGTAGGCGAGACTCTTCGTGGAGTTGCCCGGAGTTATCACTCCAATTTAGGGTGATGTGAAAAATGTTTTTACCCGTTTCGCCTGAGCTGCTGAGTGTGCTGGACTTTATGGCGGCAGTCATATTTAGCTCGCTTAGCCGAGCTGCTGTTAGCGATTGAAGGGCTGGGTAAGCGTCACCTGGATTAATGTCTTCGTAATCATTTATTTCTTCGGTTAGGTCCTGTACGTCTTCCCAGTCGAGTGCGCGTAGTTGCTCGCATTCTGCTCGCAGATAAAAGTCGGCGAGAGCTTGTTCGCGACTTTTTTCGCTGAGTCGATTGACTTGATTCAAGGATACGAGTCCCGCAGAAATCACTATACTCATTACAAATACAGCGATCATTGTTTCGATCAGAGTGACCCCCTCGACTCTCCTAGGGTAGATAAATTGCATTACTGAAGTTTATACACCGTTGCTAGGGAGTGTTTCAAGATCAATTAGTATCGGTACTCTTAGTTGCTAATTCTAATAATAATTTTAAACCGTGAGGACTGCTTTTGGATTTGCTGCGCATGAGCCGAGGTGTGTGTTGGTAGAGTAAAAAGGCTGCACTCTTAAACGTTACGCTTATGCTTAGATGGGATGAATCTGTATTTTACACTTTGTCTTCGTCATTGCGCGCAAGAAGATACCAAAATGAAGGCGGATGCAGTTTGTTCTGAGTTCGGAGTAGATCGATTGAAAATTCTGATAGATCGAATTACACCACTACTTGCAATTTGCGAATGCCCTTCCGCTAACGCTCTTTCTTTTTTTGATACTCTTTTTAAGTTTGGCGTTCTACTAGAATTTAATCTGTTTCGCGGGTTGCGCCTTGCGCTGCGCTGCGCTTCACTAAAAGCAACTATGTTAGAAGCAGATTCTATTTCCGAACTTCAATCGCAACTCACTCATTTGGAACGTCATATCGCTGAGCAAGATGCGGAATTTTATCAATTGGCAAAGCGCCTAGATGCATTGAGCCAATTAGTACAGTTGCAAAAAGCGCAAATTAATGCGATGTCGTCAGGCGGTCAGGCTGGTGCGGAGGAGATGCCCGCAAATGAAAAACCGCCGCATTATTAACGCAGTTGCTCTCGATGCGACTGTTGCCCGTGGCTGGGCGTGGCTCGGTTCGTTGGGGACCCGCGAGCTGCTGCTATTGATTCGCTAGTTCCAGCGAGCGTGCTTTGGCGGCTGCCAGTGCTCTGTCGACTATTCCTCGTAAGTCATTGTCGCTGAATACTTTGAGTGCTGCGGCGGTCGTGCCACCCGGGGATGTGACTGCGTCGCGTAGTGCTTCGGGGCGATCGTCACTGTCGGCCAGTAGCATGGCTGCGCCGAGCAAGGTGTCGATCGCGAGCGAGTGGGCGAGTGCTTCGTTGAGCCCGCAGTTAATACCTGCTTCACGGAGTGCCGCGGCAAATTCAAATACGTAGGCGGGGCCACTACCGCTGAGGGCAGTGACGGCATCGAGGTCGGTTTCTTCGACTTCGTGATAGTTACCCAGAGAACTCAGTATATTTTCGACAATATCCTGATCCTTGGGGCTAAGTGGCTGCTGTGCTGCAAAGGCTGTCACGCCTGCGCCGATTTGGCCAGGGGTGTTCGGCATGGTACGCACTACGTTACGCGCATTGATGAATTTGCCGCTCAATCGCGAAATTGGTGTGCCGGCTAAGATCGACAAGACAAGCTTACCGTGTGCGGCTTCGGCGAGTGCCGAGTCGATCTCGTTAAATTGCTGTGGTTTGCAGGCGAGCACGATGGTCTCCGCTTTGCGGACCACTTTGAAGATATCTTTAACGAACTGGATGCCGGTTTGCTCGGCTAGTTCGGGGCCGCTGGGATCGTCGCCGCAGGTGCAAGCGATTTCTTCAGGTAGGTAGTGTTCTTCTTCGAGCAGACCACGGACGATTGCTGAGGCCATGCGACCAGCACCGATAAATACGATACGAATACTCATTTGGGCTACAAAGGATGGGTCATGGTCACAGTTACACCGCTGTCTGCATTGGGCTTGAGAGTGACTTCCCCTCCAAGATTGCGCATGGTGTGACGTGCAATCGTGAGCCCCATGCCACGACCGACGGAGGTCTTGGTCGTAATGAAGGGCTCAAATAAAGTGTCTGATACTTCTGGATCGATGCCAGCGCCATGGTCGATGACTTTGACCTCCAACATGGCGGGCCCATTATCGCGGGAGATGCAGGCGGTGAGATTGATGGTTCGGTCCGCATCTGCGGTGTCTTTTGGATAGCTTTCCCATGCGTTGATGAGAAACTTGCCGAGGATGATTTCGAATGTTTCTGCATTCGCAGAAATGGTGGCGCTTTCGTCGAGTTGCGAGTCAAGTAAGACTTGAGCAGGTATCTCGTGTTCATTCTTCAGACGGTCAATACTGTTGTTTAGTAGGACGTCGATCGAATGAGTAGACAGTTCGATGCGTTCGTTGTTGGCGATAGTTCCGAGTTGGCGAATAATGCCGACCATACGGTTAATCGCGTGGTCCATCAGCATGACGCTGCGTTTGACCATGTCAGGGCTATCGTAGCCGTTTTTAATAAGATCGAGATAACCGACCACTACGCCGAGAAGATTATTTAAGTTATGCGCGATTCCTTGTGTGATCGCTCCGACTGCGGCTGACTTACGAACATCGCCGAGGCGTGTTTGCAATTCGAGGTTTTCGCGAAACATCTCTTGCAGCCGAAGCTGTGTACGTACGCGGGCCAGAGTCTCATCGAGATCAATCGGTTTTGTGATGTAGTCGACTGCGCCGGCATCTAGACCTTCGAGCTTTCCTTCTTTCGAGGCTTTCGCGGTAATAAAAATGATGGGAATGGATTCAGTCGCGGGGTTAGCCTTCAAACGTTGGCAAGTTTCGATGCCGTCCATTTCGGGCATCATGACGTCGAGTAGGATTAGGTCGGGGAGATCCTTTTCAACAATGTTCAGGCATTCGTGTCCGTTGTAAGCGACGAGAATATCCATGTTTTGTCGTTCAAGTTTGCGTTGCAGCAGCTTGATGTTGATCGGTTGATCGTCGACGACGAGTATTTTGGGCTTACGATTAGTGCTCAAGGGAATGCTTGTTTTGGGGGCGAATGAAGGTTGATAGCTTATTTAGTAAATATACAAAAAAATGTAGACTGCTTTTGCGGAAGTTAAAACAGAAAAATTAATTAGAATTTGTAGATGAGCTGGAAAGCGGCTCGTCTGTCTTGAGTCGAGTTTCGTCAATAACGGCGGTTCGACTGAGTAGATCGTGGCCCATTTGTCGGCGCTTGTTGAACAACAGTGGAGTGAGTATCGCCGCCCAGCCGATGATACCGAAGCTAAAGAGCATGATTGTTTTCAGACCTCCTCGAACGATACCACTAAAAATTGTGGGCTCAGCGAGTGTAATGGTGCTGATGCTGCGAAGCCGACAGCAACGTTTGCCGAGTGAACTGCCACCGAAAAATGCTTCTCCCGCGGAGAAGTAGAACCAGGCCACTGTGATCGTCGTGCTGAGGGCATATGTAATAATTTCAAACAGCTCAGGGTTGGTGCCTTTCATGTCGAAAATCATGCTTTTTGCATAATCGAGATTTTGCATAGCGACGTTGTAATCTGCCCAAATTGAAGCCGCTTCGGGAAAGTTTTCAAATAGCGTCACTTTTAAAGTCAGCGCACTGACGCCAAGAATTAGCGCTAAATCTAAGCAGAATGCGAGCGCACGGATAACAAAGCGCGCTGGCGGCATCGGACCGCTGTCGCATAATACCGAGTCAAGCGGGTTGCTTGGTTTGGTCGGTGCTGGCTCGGAAGTGGCGTGCGGTGTGCTCATTTTTGAGAGGCCTGGCTGGCTTTGAAGGCTCGCAGAGTGTTGTGCATTAGCATGGCAACAGTCATCGGCCCCACGCCGCCAGGGACCGGGGTGATGTATGCTGCTTTGGCTGAGACGGTGGCAAACTCGACATCACCAACTAGGCGATAGCCGCTCTTCTTGTTGGCGTCTTCAACGCGGTTGATGCCTACGTCGATGATGCAGACGCCGTCTTTGACCATGTCTGCGGTAACAAAATTGGCGCGACCAATAGCTGCGATCAGTACATCGGCTTGGCGAGTGATGCTTGGTAAGTCGGCGGTGCGCGAGTGGCAGACGGTGACGGTGGCATTGCCCGGGCAAGCTTTTTGCATCATAAGTAGGGCGGCTGGTTTGCCGACGATTTGACTGCGGCCGAGCACGACGACGTGCTTGCCTTCGGTTTCGATACCGCTGCGCTTAATCAGCTGGACGATACCGGCAGGTGTGCAGGCGACGAAGCCGCTGCTGTCTTCTTGGCAGAGTTTACCGATGTTGAGGGTGTTGAAGCCGTCGACGTCTTTGCTTGGGAGGACACGGTTAAAAGTGGCGGTTTCATTGATGTGCTTGGGCAGCGGCGCTTGAATGAGGATACCATTGACGTCGGAATCTGCGTTGAGTGCGTCAATCTGAGCGAACAGCTGTTCTGCTGTAATGCTTTCAGGGAGCAGTATTAGGCGGCTTTCGATACCAATTTTTTCGGCAGTTTTTTCTTTTTTACGCACATAAGAGACTGAGGCTGGGTCTTCGCCGACGCGGATGAAGGCGACCACAGGCTTTTTACCTGAAAGTGCGCCGACTTCGACGGTGAGTTCTTCAATGATGGATGCTGCGATTGCGTTGCCGTCGATGAGTTGCATGATTGATGTGTTGATCAGATTTTTGGTTAAACTTTAAAGGTGCGTGGGAATTTATTCGGCGAGGCGGATGGTGCGAGCCTGAATTATTAGGTCTTTGCTACCCGCTACTACTGACCTGACTTTGCTGGTAATTTGCACTTTCTTATTTAGCTAGAGGCGGAGGTCGTTTCGGTGTAGATACGCTGCGCTTATCAGTACTGTAATTGGATGGGGAAAGTGTGGGCCAAATCATGAATCATGAAATAATGATTGGGGGATCCTGGGGCTTTATTTGGTGAAAAGGCGCTCGATATCTTTTTTGCCGAGTATTTTGATGCCGCCCTTAGGGATGTTCTTTAGGATGATGCCGCCGATTTGTACGCGGACGAGTTTTTTGACGAAGTAGCGATGCGCTTCGAATAGTCGGCGGATTTCACGCTTTTTACCATGATGAAGATGTACTTCGAGGCGTCGTGCAGAACCTTCGCCTAAAACGGGGGCGGGGATGACTTTTTCCGCTTTGAGGAAGTCACCCTCAAATTCAACGCCAGCCAATAGTTTTGGAATATCTATTTTTTTGAAATCTTTGTTGAGCACGACGCGGTAGCGCTTGGTGATTTCGGTGCTCGGGTGGGCGATCTTGTTGGCGAGGTCGCCGTCGTTGGTTATAATGAGTAGGCCTTCGCTGTCTTTATCGAGTCTGCCGGCACAAAAGAGACGCAGTCGCTGGAGATCTGGTTGCAGGAGTTGAAAGACCGTTTTTTCGGCAAAAGGGTCTGAGTTAGTGCAGACGTAGCCCTTTGGCTTGTTCATGACCAGAGTGATGGAGCGCTCTTGTTTGTGTAGGATTGGCTTGTTGTTTACGAAGATCGCTGCGTTTGGGAGTGCTTTGTCGCCGAGTTCGGCTCTTTTGCCATTTACGCGTACATTACCATCTTCAATTTGGCGCTCTGCTTCACGACGTGAGCAGATGCCTGCGTTGGCTATAATTTTCTGGATGCGCTGTTCTTCCGGCTTTGACATACGTGCACTTGAGCCTACTTCCGGCTCTGCTGTCAATATTGCTCGATAAAAGTAACATTCGTGCTTGCCCCGAGTCGGAATAATGGGGAAGACTTTATCTATTATATAAAGTGAACTTACTTTTTTGAATGACTGAAACGACTGATAAGAAAATAGCCCTTGTTACTGGAGCGGGCCGTGGAATTGGCAAGAGCATAGCTGAGCTACTTGCAACCAAAGGGCATCATGTGATTTGCGTGAGCCGTTCTGCTGAGTCTTGTGGTGCGGTTGCAGATGCGATCAATGCGACTGGCGGTTCTGCTCAATCGCTTGCAGTTGATGTTGCCGATAATGTGGCGGTTTTAGCAGCCTCAGAGCAATTATTGGAAGAGCATGGCAATATCGACATTCTGGTCAATAATGCAGGGATTACCAAAGACGGGCTACTGTTCCGCATGGGCGATGATGCCTGGAGTGATGTGATTAATACTAATCTCACGAGCTGTTTTAGTTGGATTAAGCACCTTGCGCGTCCGATGACCCGCAAACGTTGGGGGCGCATCATTAATATTTCGTCAGTAGTCGGTTTGACTGGAAACGCAGGACAGGCCAATTATGCAGCTGCTAAGGCTGGCATGCTTGGCCTCACGAAGAGCCTCGCCAAAGAATTTGCGGCGCGGAATGTCACTGTCAACGCCGTGGCTCCTGGATTCATCGCAACTGATATGACTGCAGAGCTCAATGAGGAACAGCAAAAAGCCATTGTTGGAGCGATCCCCATGAAGCGTATGGGCAGCGCAGCAGACATCGCACACGCAACAGTTTTTCTCGCTTCAGAAGAAGCAGGTTATATCACCGGTCAAGTTTTTACAGTTGACGGTGGTATGGTCATGTGATGCTGAAAAGACTTTAATCTAAACCTAGTATATTATGTCAGAACAAACAATCGAACAACGCGTATCAACAATCATCGTAGACCAGCTCAACGTAAATGAAGAGCAGGTAACGGCAGCAGCGTCTTTTCTTGACGATCTCGGTGCTGATTCTCTCGACACAGTCGAGCTGATCATGGCATTTGAGGAAGAGTTCAAGGACGAGATCGACGGCGAAATCCCAGAAGCTGAAGCTGAAAAGCTACAGACTGTAGGCGATGTCGTTAAATACATCACCGAAAAAGCTGGATAAGCCCGTTTTCTACACTTCATAACTTAAGCCGCTTAATCGCGGCTTACTTTTTATCATAGACTATGGACGAATCGTTTAAACGACAGCGAGTAGTGATTACCGGTATCGGAACTGTCACAAGTTACGGCAATGGAGTCGATTCCTTCTGGGATAGTCTGCTTGCTGGTAAAAGTGGTATCGATCGGGTGCAATCATTCGATACAACGGAATATGCATGTAAGGTCGGAGCGGAAGCTCTGGAGTTTAAGCCGGGTGATTTTATGGATCCGAAAGAAGCTCGTCGAAATGACCGCTTTACTCAGTTCGCGGTCGCTTCGTCTAGGCTTGCATTAGACGATGCTGGCATCGATCCCACAAAGCTGGATGCGGACCGTTTTGGTGTGCTGATTGGCTCTGGTATTGGTGGAATGTTGACGACTCAGACGCAAAGCCGTCGTCTCTTTGAAATGGGGCCGCGCAAGGTTTCTCCATTCATGATTCCCTCTTTAATCGCAAATATCGCTAGTGGTGTAGTTGCGATTGAGGTCGGTGCTCGTGGTCCCAATTACGGCATCGTCAGTGCCTGTGCTTCTGGTACGCACAGTATCGGCGAGTCATTCCGTATGTTACGCGACAATGATGTCGACGTAATGATCGCTGGAGGTAGTGAGGCTGCCGTCACGGAACTCGGTTACGCTGGGTTTTGTTCGATGAAAGCGATGAGTACAAATTCTAACGACGAGCCTACACGAGCTAGTCGTCCTTTTGACAAAGGTCGTGATGGTTTTGTGATGGGGGAAGGCGCTGGAGTCTTAATTATGGAGACGTTGGAGCATGCGCAAGCACGCGGCGCGACGATCTACTGTGAAATTGCTGGATATGGTGCGACTTGTGATGCGTATCACATCACGTCTCCCGATCCAGAAGGTAAGGCACTGTCGTTTGCTATCTCCAAGGTGATTAAGCAAGCGGGCCTGCAAGCGGAAGATGTTGATTATATTAATGCCCACGGCACTTCGACTCCATATAATGATAAGTTCGAGACTGGTGCGGTAAAGAAAGCGCTGGGTGATCATGCATACAAGATCCCTGTCAGTTCTACTAAAGGTATGACCGGGCACTTGCTCGGCGCTGCGGGTGGTATTGAATCTGCGGTTTGTGCCCTTGCGATTCGCGATGGTAAGATTCCGCCGACAATCAATTACGAAGAACCTGATCCCGATTGTGATCTCGATTGTGTGCCAAACACGATGCGTGAAGCAGAAGTGAATGTAGCGATTTGTAATAACCTTGGATTCGGCGGACACAATGCGACGCTTCTATTCAAGAAGTTCGTTTAGGACCGATCGCCGATATGACTAAAGCAGAAGCCTGCGAGTTGTCGCGGGCTTTTTCGTGTTAGCGTTGCTTGTCGAGCTTTGTCATTCTTCTGGGTCGAATTCACCAAGCACGTCTTCTGTAGCCAAATTCAACTGTCAGCCTCGATCTACTCCGCTGCCAGGTATTACACTGATTAACTGGATTGAGCACTCTCACGTCTTGACGTCTTGCTCCTTTATGTCGCATGATAACAGTTATTTCGACTCATGCAGCAACATAAAGCACTTATTCTTCGTAGTAACCGTTTCCTGGGTTCGTCCTTGGTGAATAAAGGCTTGTTGTCTAGTGAAGATTTGGATTCTGCAAACGAAAAGTTTATGGAGGCGATTCGATCGCCTGAGATGTTAAAGAATGCTTCGATATTAACGTCGCTGTTATACGATTTGAAAGTGTTAGACGAAGCGCGATTGCTCGATCATATCGTCGAGGAGTATGGCGTCGGCCTCATTGACTTGAATCAGATTCAGCTGCGTTCGCTACCTTCAACCGAGCTAGACCTTTCCCTTTGTTGGGCCTCTTCGACAATACCTTTCGATAAGGTCGAAGAAACTTACATGGTTGCGACTTGCTATTATTTAAGTGCGCCCGTGGTGAAGCACTGGGAAGAACTGTTGAATGGTAAAGTCGTTTGGTATGGCACTTCAATGGCATCGATGAGTCGAGGTCTTGAGTGCTTAGAGGATGTATTGGCAGCTGAGAAAGCTGCAGCCGAAGCGGCTGATGAGGAATAGCGCGTTAGATAGAAATAAGAAATATGGCTTATAACGTTTTAATTTTAGATGATGATGTGGACTTCAATAGCTTATTGACGGATATTTTTGAGCAGGCGGACTACATTGTCACGTCGCTCACTGATCCAATAGAAGCAGTTGAGGTTTTTAAAAATAATGATTTTGATCTGGTGGTGACTGATCATAGAATGCCGGAGATGACTGGTGCTGAATTCATGGAAGTGATTAAGCAAATTAAGCCAAAAGTCCCTGTGATCATGGTTTCTGGTTTTATGGAAAATGATACGATTCGTACGCTGATTAGTGGCGGAGTCGGCGGAGTTTTCCTTAAACCGCTCAACATCTTTTCTCTGTTGGATCGCACTGCTGAACTCATTGATGAGGCGAATCGGTTAAAGCAGAATACCCATTCGCATGCCGGTGCTTCAGTTGGAGAAGTCGAAACAGAGGCACGTGGATTTTCTTTTAACTCATTTCCGTGCAAGTCGCAGGCATCCATTGATTTTGCGGAACGCCTTTATGGCCTTCGCAATTTCAAATCGACTTTATCTTTGATTGGTGAGCCTGGCACGCAATTCCGTCTAATCTGCGAAGACATCCGAAACTTCTACGAGAGTGAGAAAGAGCACTTTATTTATTTAAGCCCAGGATCGTTTGATACAGAGCAAGTGCTCTCGATGTTTGAGGAGGCCAAGCTGTCAGGAGCAGAGCGAGTTACCTGTGTGCTGTTAGATGTTGAGTCTATGACGGATGCGCAAAAGCATCTCGCCACTGCGTTGTCAAAATGTACTGGGGTATTTGAGTCGATCGAGATGCCGTCGAGGGCAATATTTTGTGCCAATGGAGATTTAGATGCGCTCTTTGATGAAGGGCGAGTTGACGAGGATTTGTACATCCTTATGGGCACAGCAGAAGTTTGTGTGCCCGCCTTGCGCGATTGTGCATTAGACATTGCGATCTTGGCGCAGCAGATGGTCGTCGATATTATTCGAGAGAAGGGGTTGACCTCAGTGTCACGATTTGAAGCCTCTGCTAGAGATTTTCTTAGTAAACAATCATGGGATAATAATTACGAGCAACTACGTGTGACCGTGCGGCAAGTGATGGAATCCAATCCCGGGGAGGTATTGATGCTCTCGGCAGTCACTGCTGCGCTGCAGTCCACTACGCTAGCTTCACCACGGGCTCGTTTTGAGTCGCGCCTTTCACATACACGTGTTGATTATGTGCGAGCCGCTTCGATTCTTTTCGAGGGTGATAAAGCTAAAGTTGCCGCCTTTTTTGGCACAGATACGGCAGTGATTGAGGCAACATTAAAGTAAATTTAGGCGCCCAACAGGTCTTAAATGGAGTAGATATTATGGCTGGACGAATATTAGTTTTAGACGACGAAGAGAACTATGCTGAAATGCTTCACGATCTTCTGCGTGAGAACAACTACCGAGTCGATATGGCAACACGGCCTGAACGGGCAATTGATCAATTGAAGGAGATACCTTACGATCTGGTCATCTCAGATTATAAGATGCCTGTCATGGATGGTGCGGAGTTTCTTAGAAAAGCCCGAGAGCTGTATCCGAATCTTCCCTTTATTCTAGTCTCTGGTTTGATGAATACGCCTGAGTTGGTCAAGGTGGCTAATATGAGTGTCACTTTGGTGATGGAAAAGCCATTGGATACAGCAGCATTCTTAGCCCACGTGGCGAAATTTGCAGAGCAGATGACGGACGAGGAGAAAGAGGCATTTGATAGTGAGCATAGCCCTGATGATGCTCCAGCGGTTGACAATGATCTGGGTTGCCCTGAAGAACCACGTTTCTTTAGTGCAGGTTGCGCAACATCAACACGCTTTATGCAAGCTGCGTGGAATATCAGTCAGAATAGCACGAGTCTGTTTATTCTTGAACCTGTTGGTGGCGATGCAACCCTCGCCGTAAAGGACATTTCGTCGTGGCGTGGCAATCAGGATAAGCCGATACAAGAATTTGCTTTTGGAGACTTCACCACTGCAGATACCAGTAAGCTCAATGAACTGCTTACGGATGAAGAGCACAGCGATGTTCTTTTGATTTGCTTGTCAGCAATAAATCAGGTGTCCGAGGCGCAAACTCATTTGGCGAAAATCTTACAGTCAATCGAATCTGCTAAGAATGCTCTTTTTGTTTATGTGCTGCAGGACCCAGACTCGGATATGCAGTTCTTACAGCAGGCAGATTCGCTTGGATGCATCTTGCCGCCGCTTTGTAAACGTCCGATCGACATCGCTCAATACGCGCATCGTTTTGCTCGTTTGCTGGCTGATAGTACAGGCAAGTCACGAGTCGCAGAATTCACTCAAGAGGCGGTATATGCTCTCTTAGCGTTCGAATGGCAGGGGAATTACCAACAGCTTCAAACAGTCATATCGGCTGCGGTCAAGGCGAGTAAAGATGCACCGATTGGGCGAGAAGTCTTGGCGGATGAACTAGACGAAAGTGTAGTGACTGATCCAGAAGTCCGTCTGACTAAATTTGTTGAAAAAGCTCAAGCTGAGCAACTTAAGGATGAGTTGATAGCTTCAGGTGATTCTGTGGTGGCCTTGGCGCGTCGACTTGGACTCGGTTCAACCGTAGAAAATGAAGACGATTTAAAACGACTGCCCTTGCTCAATCCGAAGCTATCGAATCTTTAAGGCCCCGACCCTATAAAAACTGAATTTTCACTGACTGACCCCAACCCTGTACACTTATGGCACTTGCCCGTATTCAAGCTTCGATCGTTAAAAATTTGCTCAAGATGGGGCATCTGTCGGATGCGCAGTGCCAAACGATTATCGATACGGATGAGGATTTTTCAGGTTTGGCTCTGGAATCGCTGTTATTTGAAGAGTATAAAATTTCCCCCTTTCAGGTCTTAGTTGCAAAGGCCCAAGCATTCGATATGCCGCCGATTAACGTAAAAAATTGTCTGGTCAATGAGGCGACGTTTTCGAAATTAGAGCAGGATTTTTGCCGTGAAAATAGCGTTATGCCGCTCGGGTTTGCCGGTGATTGTATCATCGTCGCCGTGAGTAATCCGTTTGATCTCGAGACGATTAACAAAGTGAAAGAGATGGCTGGAATGCCTGTCTCGGTACTTCTTGGGCTCGAAGGTGCAATTAATGATGCATTGCGCGGTGATGAAGAAGAGCGACAGGCCGTGGGTTTTGGTGATGTGGTCGAAGCGCTCGGTATGGATTTTGCCAGCGATGAAAACTTGGAAGATGACTTATCAGACGAAGAGTCTGCGCCGATTATTAAGCTGGGTAATCGTATCATTGAAGAGGCTTATTTTGCTGGCGCCAGTGATATTCATATTGAACCTTTTGAGACGGAGACACGAGTGCGTGTCCGTATCGATGGTATTTTGAAGCATCAACTTTCAATGCCGCCTGCGGCGTCGGGTGCACTGCTGGCTCGTTTAAAGGTAATGGCTGAGCTCGATATTGCTGAAAAGCGATTGCCGCAGGATGGGCGTATACAGTTTAAACAATTTAACAAAAAAGGCATCGACGTGGATTTACGTGTAGCGACAGCACCACTGAATTATGGTGAAGGTGTGGTCATGCGTATCCTGGATAAGCAAAAAAGCACCTTGCCGCTGCCTGATTTGGGATTTTCCGAAGAGAATCTCAGCCGTTATAGAGAATTGATCACGCTTCCCTATGGTATGGTCTTACACTGTGGCCCGACTGGTTCTGGTAAGTCGATGACGCTCTATTCTGCGCTGAATGAAATTAATAAGGTCGATGTCTGTATTCGCACCGCGGAAGATCCGATCGAGTATACTTTGCCTGGGCTATTGCAGATGCAGATGCAGCGTAAGATCGGTCTTACTTTTGCGACTGCGCTACGCGCATTCCTTCGTCAAGATCCAGATGTTATTTTGGTTGGCGAAATTCGTGATAAGGAAACAGCTGCCATCGCTGTTGAAGCCGCACTTACTGGCCATATGCTTTTCAGCACCTTGCATACCAATGATGCACCGACGACTGTGTCTCGACTGACTGAGATGGGCGTGGAGCCGTTTATGATTTCAGCTTCTTTAGTGTGCGTGTGTGCCCAACGGTTGATGCGACGTGTCTGTAAGTCGTGTAAGCAAGTCCATCTCCAGACTGGTAACGAAGCTGCGATTATGGAGCGTGCTTTAGGCTGGGCTGGAAAAGTTCCGCATGCGAGCGAAGATGGCTGTCCGAGTTGCGGCGGTAACGGCTATAAAGGCCGTGTCGGGATTCACGAATTGATGGCGACCAGTGAAGAGCTTGTCCAAGCGATCAATTCGGAAGAAGAGGCGGTTGTGCTCAAGCGAATTGCGATGCGCAATGGAATGAAGACTTTACACCAAGACTGTATGCTGAAGGTGAAGGAGGGCTTGACCACAATGGAAGAAGCCTTGGGCGCGGTGCCGCCTGACATGGAGCAATACGAAGTTTCCGAAGATGCCTAGCAACTTCTTAATCTAGCGCGGCTAGGATCGATTGAGCGATCCGCGAGCTACTGCCTTTATTCTCTGCGTGCCAATCTCTGCCCGCTTGTGACATTGCAGCTCGTGCCGTCGAGTCTTTGACTAGATCAAGGACCAGTGCTTTAAGGTGGTTTTCGTCGGTTGCGTAGAGCGCTGCACCACTTTGCACTAAGGATTTTGCTACGGCTTTAAAATTCGTCATGTGTGGCCCCATTAAAATCGGAATGCCGATCCCAGCTGCTTCGATCGGTGTTTGCCCGCCTATATTTGGCTCAAGGCTTTTGCCAATAAAGGCTAGGTCAGCCACTTGCGTGAGGCGAGCAAGCTCACCGGTTGTATCGGCCAGCTGAATACTGACGCTGTTCGGTGTCGCAGTGTTTTGTGAGCGTTGATGCCAAGTGAGCGGTTGCTGTTTAAGTAAGTGTATGATTTCCCCACCACGCTCTGCGTGGCGAGGTACTAAAAGTAGACGGCAATCGGTACCTGTCGCAATCACACTCGCTTGGATGCGCAGGAGAGCCGCTTCTTCGCCTGGCCAAGTCGAAGATCCGAGTAAGATGAACGGGGGCTCTTGCTCGGGTTGATGTCCAAATCCAAGTTCTTCGCAGAGCGCCGTATGGGTAGCCTGTTCGAGTTGCGCTCCAATTGATACGTCAAATTTGATACTGCCAGTGGATTCGGTAGTGTCTACATTGGCACCCAGTTCAATGAGACGAGCTTGGTCTAGATCGCTGGCTGCGAAGATGTAGTCCAGCTTTTGTAGTAGGCGTTTTGCGAGCCTGGGCACTTTTTGATAACGCTTAAAACTTCTATTTGAGATACGAGCATTGATCAAGAATGTGGGGATGCCGTTGTAACGGGCTCGATGCAAGTGCTCAGGCCAGAGTTCGCTCTCAGTCATAATAATTACGTCCGGCTGGATTCGTTGCCACGCTAGCCGTGAAAATAGCCAGAAATCGAGTGGGAATATGCCAATGCTATAGACGTGATCTTTGTAGCGTTTTCTGGCCTCGGCGTATCCGGTGCTGGTAGTCGTGGTCAGTACGATTTCAATAGTATTGTCTGCGTGTAAGGCTTGGATCAGTGGGCCAATTGCTAGTATTTCGCCGACGCTGACTGCTTGCAGCCAAATTCGTTGCTTGTTCGGGGCGGGTGGGCTGAGTCGCCGGAACCTTCCGAGCCGATGCTGGAAGTCTTTTGCGTAACCGCCACGCCGCCACATGCGCCAAGCGTAGTAGGGCAGCACCACCAATAAGGCGGGGAAATACAGTAATCGATAGAGCCAAATCATTTTAGAGGATATCAATCGTGATTCAGCCAGTTTGAAAGTTTAAAAGCGATAAAACTGAGCTGACGCGCATCTGTGGTAAAAAAAAATAGGCCAAACGCGTGCATCTCTAAGCTGGGTTGTCGGCTTCTATTCCTGCATTGGATGTGTGTTGGTAGCGATATTCGACCGCCCATGTTTCGCATATGAGCCTCTGGGCTATTTAAGCAAATAATGGGCTAAAGTCCGAATTCTATTGACCTCAGAGCTGCGGTTAATTTGTTCAACGCCTTCCTAAGGAGAGGTGACAGAGTGGCCGATTGTGCATCCCTGGAAAGGATGTGTGGGGGTAACTCCACCGAGGGTTCGAATCCCTCCCTCTCCGCCATTGGGCGCAGCCCAATTAGGTAAGAGGGATGAGATACGAACCCGAGCAGAGGGTTTGTGTAGCGCAGCGGAACGGACAGCCGCAGGCTGGGGGCGAAAGCCCTGAGCGTAGCGAAACCAATCCCTCCCTCTCCGCCATTGGGCGCAGCCCAATTAGGTAAGAGGGATGAGATGCGAACAGTAAGATTAACGTGCAAAGTATGCTGCGCGACAATTGCTAGGTCAGGCTGCTCGGTTCCTCGTCCTAAGTTGCAGACAATGGATGACCATAACGGAAGTGTTGTATTCTTGGTTGAAACCGAGCGCATGCGCTGCATCGTTAAGTGCACATGATTATTGAGTCCCAGGAATTGCCTCCCATCGGCACCAATGCGTTTGCCCTGATAGAACCGTCACGAAAAGAGTGTGTGATCATCGATGCACCGGCCGAGGCCTACGATTGGGCGATGCAAGTTGCGCAGCAGCATGGCTGCCAGATTGTGGCGCTGATTTTAACACATGGACATTGGGATCATATTTTGGATGGCCACAAATTTGCCGCAGCAGGGATTCCGACTTATGGGCATCTGGCCGACACTGAAATGTTTGCGGCTCCTTCGAAAATGGCGAGCTATGCGATCCCAGGGCTGGAGTTGTTGCCTGTGCCAATTGACCACTGGATCAAAGCGGGCGATACGCTCGATCTACTGGGCGACCAGTTAGAGATCCGTCATGTGCCCGGCCATTGCCCTGGTAATATCTTAGTATATGTGGCTAGCGCCCAGGCAGCGATCGTTGGCGATGTTATTTTTGCTGGGAGCGTCGGGCGTTACGATTTCCCGGGAGGCGACTTCTCAGTACTCGAGCAATCGATCAAAACACAGGTCTATACGCTGCCGGATGAGACGGTTATCTATCCTGGGCATGGCCCAAATACCTCGGTTGTCCAAGAAAAAAGCGGTAATCCATTTGTGCGTGCATGAGTGAATCTGACCAGTCGCACCAAGCCTTTATGGCGCATGCGCTTAAATTAGCGCAGCGAGCTTGGGGGCAAACGCACTCGAATCCTATGGTCGGTGCGGTGATCGTCGAGCAGGGGCAGATCGTGGCCGAAGGCTGGCATCATGCGGCGGGGCAACCGCACGCTGAGATCGAAGCACTGCAAGCGCTGGGACGTAAGCCGGCCGAAGGCGCGACGATTTATGTAACTTTAGAGCCTTGCAGCAGCAGCGGTCGCACGGGCGCTTGCACCACTGCGATTCTTGAGTCGGGCATACGGAACGTGGTCGTCGGCGCAGTCGATCCAAATCCAGATCATGCAGGGCAGGGGCTCGAGCTGTTACGCTTAGCGGGCGTCGATGTGCTCGAAGGGCTGCTGGCGCAGGATTGCACTGATCTGAATTTAATTTTCAACCATTGGATTGTGAGCAACCGGCCGCTGATTGCGGCGAAGATGGCGCTTACATTGGACGGTAAATTCGCGGCGGCTTCGGGGCACTCGCAATGGGTGACGGGTGAGGCGGCACGGGCGGATGTGATGCGTTGGCGGCGCTATTTTCCGGCGATCGCAGTGGGAGCCAATACGGTGCTGCGCGATGATCCGAGCCTGACGAGCCGGATTGGCGAGTCGACCTGGTGTCCGCGGCGCTTTGTGTTTGATCGGAGTTTGCGCACTGTGCGCGAAACGCGCTGGCCGCAGCTTTATAGAGACGCGCACAAGGAGCGCACGACTGTGCTGTGTGGCCCAGCAGCGGATGTTGATCTGCGCGGTCAACTCACTGCTCATGGCGTGAGCGTCTGGGAATTGCCAGAAGTCGATGGTCATTTAGATTGGGAGGCTTTTCGTAAGCGTTGCGCAGAAGAGGAAATCTGCGGCGTGTATGTCGAGACTGGACCGACGCTGGCCTCCAGTTTGCTGGAACGGCAGCTGGTCGATTATGCCTTTATTTATCAAGCGCCGAAGTTTATGAGCGATTGCGCGACCCCGGGTATCGGCAGTGCGCGCGATACGCAGTCGATGCGCGACGCGTTACAGCTCAGCCAAGTACGCCACGCGATTTTAGAGGAAGATATTCTCACCCGTGGCAGTCTGCGTCGTCGAAGTCATAGTTGAAGCCATTTTTATTATAACTTTTTATGACCCAACATTCTCTCATTATCGCCACTGGCAACGCTCACAAAGTCGAAGAATTCGAACTGCTACTTAAGGGACTCGAATTCGATGTGGTTTCTGCAAAAGCCTGTGGTGGTATGCCAGATGTGGATGAGAACGGTTCGACCTTTGCCGCGAATGCACAAATCAAAGCCAAGGCACTGCGCATGCTGGCGCCAGCGGATGCTTGGGTGATGGCCGACGATTCCGGTCTTGAAGTAGATGCGCTTGACGGGGCGCCAGGCATTTATTCTGCACGTTACGCCGGGGTGGACGCGAGCGACCAAGACAATGTAGTGAAACTGCTCGACGCACTGAAGGATGTGCCGAAGGCCAAGCGCACTGCACGCTTCCGCTGTGTGTTGTGTGTGATCGACCACGATGGCTACATCACGCATTACGATGGATGTTGCGAAGGTCGCATCGATACCGAAGTCCATGGCGACGGTGGCTTCGGTTATGACCCGATCTTTATTCCGAATGGCTATAGTGAAAGCTTCGCGCAACTCGGTGATGCGGTGAAGAGCCAGCTCAGCCATCGCGCGAAAGCGGTCGAGTTGATGTACAGTATCTTGGAAAAATAAATGGGAAACGGCATACTTTTGCTGTGAAGAGCAGTGGGTGTGAATCTGGTATTTCTACTTGAATGACTGCTGGCATAAGCTAGACGCTACGAATGATAGCTAAGATTACTCAGCGATTGAATGGTTTGAGTGCCAGGAATGATTTCTTCATCCTCTGGGTCGCTTTATGCTTTGCAGCTGAGGGTGGGGCGGCGTAGCTTACTGGTATGGAATTTGTTTTTGATTCACCACTTGATATGCACTTGCACCTCCGCGAAGGGGCAATGATGGAGCGCGTGACGCCGCTCACCGCCGAGCATTTTTCCGGAGCGATCATTATGCCGAATCTGGTGCCGCCAGTTGATAATCTGGATCGCCTGCAAAAGTATCGTGATCAGATCAATGTGGCTAAGGGCGACACGACCTTTGACCCGTTGATGATGTTGTTTTTTCGCAACTACAGTGAGGCTGAACTAGCCGTCGCGCGTGAGCACATCTTTGGCATCAAGCTCTATCCGGCTGGTGCGACCACCAATAGCGAAGCAGGCGTTAAAGAGCTCAGTGCAGTCGAGGGCACGTTCAAGTTAATGGAAGAAATGGGGATTCCGTTGATGATTCACGGCGAGACGCATGGCTTCGTGATGGATCGCGAAAAGGAGTTCCTCGCCAGTTATGAGTATCTCGCGCAGAAATTCCCCCAGTTGAAAATCACGATGGAGCATATCACGACCCGTGACGCGGTCGAGTTACTGGATCGCTACGAGAATCTATATGCCACGGTCACACTGCACCATCTGATCATTACGCTCAATGATGTAGCAGGCGGCATGTTGCAGCCGCATCTTTTCTGTAAGCCGATCGCGAAGCGTCCAGAGGATCGCGAAGCGTTGTTGGCGGCAGCTTTGCAAGCTCATCCTAAATTGATGTTTGGCAGCGATTCAGCGCCGCACCCAATTTCCAAGAAGGAGTGCTGCGGCTGTGCGGCAGGGCTCTTCACGGCGCCAGTTTGTTTGCCGACCTTGGTCGAGCTATTTGAGGAGCACGGTGCGTTGGATAATTTGCAGGCATTTGTCAGTGGCAATGCTCAGCGCATTCATGATTTTACGCCGCTATCGAAAACCGTGAAGCTGGAGAAAGTTGGCATGCTTGTGCCAGAAAGCTATGGCGATGTGGTGCCGTATCGTGCTGGCGAGACGATCCCTTGGGCGGTGACTTCAATTGACTAATGTGTGGCCTCCGTCGTAAGACGGGGGAGCATTGGCTTATTCTGACGCACCTCCGTCTTGCGACGGAGGTCGCCATAAGCGTGATACACAAAAAACGGCGAACACGTAAAGCGTCCGCCGTTTTTATTTATAAAATCTGTCGAGCTGGAGCGGCTAGGCGCGGCCCATGTAGGACTTTTCAGAGGTGCTGATCTTGAGCACGTCGCCTTCTTTGACGAACAGGGGCACTTGCACGACGAGGCCAGTTTCGAGTGTAGCTGGCTTTTGTACGTTGCTAGCGGTGTCGCCTTTAATGCCTTCGGCGGATTCGATGACCTTCATTTCGATCGACGCAGGTAGCTCGATTTGGATCGGCTTGTCGTTGACGTGAAGGATGCTGTATACCTGTGTTTCGACGAGGAACTCCTTTGAGTCTTCGACAAGAGAGGCATCGAGAATAATATCTTCAAAGGTTTCGGGGTCCATGAAGTGAAAGCCGTCGCCATCGACATAACTATACTCAAGCTTCACCATATCGGTGTGCATAATCTCGACGGAGTCTGTGGTGCGGATTTTGGTGTTGGTGCTGGATCCAGAACTCAGGTTGCGCATGGTGACTTGCATGAAGCCAGCCTGACGGCCCTGTGTGCGGTGCTGTACGTCGAGAACAAGGTGCGGAGTGCCTTGATAGTTGAGGACCTTGCCTTTGCGAACGTCTGTAGGAGATGCCATAAGTATTTGTGGTATTAGAAAAAAATGATCTTCCAGTGCTTAGCGAGCCTGTCAAGCGATTCGGCAGCGGCGCAAATGGCGGCTACGCGCGGATTATTGGCCGGCACTTAATTGTTTAAGCAAATTCGCACAGCCATCTTCGATTAGGTCGAGCACGTGTTCGAAGCCACGGTCACCGCCGTAATACGGATCAGGTACTTCGGTTTGGCTATGAGTGGTGCAATAGTCGCAGAAGAGTTGGACTTTGTGATGCAGCTTACCAGAGGGATCGAGGGCGCGTGCATCGACAAGGTTGTCGTTATCCATCGCCAGGATCAGATCGTAAACTTCAAGATCGCTGGGCTGAAGTTGTCGCGAATGGCCGATGATCGGGATATTACGTGTACGCATACAGTGCTGCATACGTTTGTCAGGCGATGAGCCGACGTGAAAGCCGATGGTGCCAGCTGATTCAATCTCGAATTGATCAGCGAGTCCGGCTTGGTCGACTAGATGTTGGAAGACACAGTGACCCGCGGGAGAGCGGCAGATATTGCCCATGCAGAGAAAAAGAATTTTGTTCACTGGTAATGACTGCTGGCGGAGGTTTATTCGCCGATATTATTATCTGTGCCGAATTGTGCGATGTGCTCGGCGGCGACGCGTTCGAGGTCTTCATACTGAATGACGTGGCCGAGTGCGCCTCGGATCTGTCGTGAACTTTTCATACTCTTAGTGAGTGCGATCAATTTGGGGCGCATCCAGCGCAGATCAGTGTGCTTTTGTTGACGAAAGGGACGGGCCATTAGCTTCTGCGTATAGTCGAGGATGGTTTGCCAGCGCTCTGCGACTGTCGGCGGTTCGGGCACCACGCCGTGCTCGAGATAATGCTTAATGTCGCGAAAAATCCACGGGTAGCCCAGAGCGGCGCGGCCGATCATCAATCCGGCGCAGTTGGTTTGTTCGCGGATGCGAATCACATCGTGCGCGCTGCGGATATTGCCGTTGCCGATGACAGGGATCGTGAGCTCTGCCGCGACTTCGGCAATGAGTGGCCAATTGGCGTCGCCGCTGTAGCCTTGCATTTTGGTGCGACCGTGAATGGTGAGTGCTTGTGCGCCTTCGCCTTCGACGATGTGGCCGACTTCGCGGGCAACGATGGTATCGTCGTCCCAGCCAGTGCGGATTTTGGCAGTCACTGCGGTGCCAGGAACTGCACGCACCACGGCGCCGACGACTGTGCCGATTTTGGCCGGATTACGCAGCATTGAGGAGCCCGCGTCCATACAGATCACGCGATCTGCGGGGCAACCGAAATTGATATCAATAAAGTCGGGTTGCAGGCGATCGGCCAGGAGCCGCGCCGCGTCGGCCATGGAATCTGGATTGGCACCGAAGATTTGCACCCCCATCGGGCGCTGTTGTTCAGTAAAGTCGACGGTTTCCCATAGTTTAGGGTCTTCACGGATGAGCGCATCGGATTGCACGAACTCAGTGACCATGACATCGGCACCTTGCTCTTTACAAAATTGACGAAAGACGATGTCCGTAACTCGCGCCATTGGAGCGAGATAGAGGGGGAATTGACCGTTTTGAAACCAAGGGAGCATGCAATTGTCGAACTTTGTGGAAAAAATGGGAATAGGAAGAGGTTAGGCCGCTCTAATAAAAAGTCTATCGAATGATTCGACAAGACGTAGAACTCATGATATATCTTCAATCCTAACCATAATAAATAAAAATGAAAAAATTCCTACTTATTCCGATTCTGTTAATTGCTGGTGCGATCTCAGCGAGCGCGTGTGGCAGTTGTGCTGCCCATAACAAGGCTGATGCAAAAGCTTGTCCAGCGGAGTGTGCGAAAGCTTGCTGCGCAGACGAGGCCTGCGCGGCTGAGTGTGCGAAAGCTTGCTGCACAAAAGATGCTGCCGCAGCCTCTGCAAAAGATGGCAAGAAGGCATGCTGCCCGATGAGTTAAACAGCAGACTACTCTTACTTCAAAGCCCCGTTGGTCATTCAGATCACGGGGCTTTTTCATGCCACAAATAGCCAATGCCAAGGGTCCATGCAGTGCCGATCACAATTAACCACGTCCAACCAAGCGCTAAATTTCCAGTTTCAATCAATACCAAGAGCAGTCCGCAGATCAAGCTGCCGCTGAGCATTGAGATCCAGTTGCCGCGGTCAGTGCCACGAGTGGTGAGAATTCCCAGCAGAAAGACTCCGAGCATGGCACCGTAGGTAATACTGCCGATTTTGAAGGTCAGCCATAGAAAGCCCGCAGCATCTTTGAGTGCCCATGCTGTGAGTGCGAGCGCGATGCCGAAGATCGATACGAAAATGCGTGATAGGCGCAGTCCGATTTGGTTACTGGTTTGCTTCTTTAAGAGGGGGCGGTAAAGGTCGACCAAGGCGGATGAACTGAGCGCGCCCATCGTAGAATCGAGACTCGACATGGCTGCGGCGAGCACACCCACCAGTAATAGTCCTCTGAGGCCGCTGGGTAGTTGTGTGCCAATGAACCAAGGAAAGACTTTATCGGCCGTCACTTTGCTACTGCCATCTGCGAGCACTGTCATCGGCAGGCTCGCATCGGCATGCACTTGATAAAAGGCAAATAGTGCCACGCCGACAAATAGAAACAGTGCCGCGATCGGGATCGAAATGAAACCACTGAGGATGACACTGCGCCGTGCCGCCCCGACATCTTTGCAAGTGAGCATACGTTGCGTCATATCTTGATCAGTGCCGAACGCAGCAGTTGTGCTGATGAAGCCGAACACTACCGCGATCCAAAATAGCTTCGGATCATTGAGCCAGCCGAGCAGGCCGACACCGCTTTCACTCGGACTGAAGCGGAAAATATCAAAACGCCCGTTGGCAGCACCGATTTCGCTGATCGTGCTCCAACCGATGCTTTGACCAATATATAGAATCAACGCTAGCCCACAACTGATAAAGACGATGGCCTGTAGGACATCGGTCCAAATGATTCCACGAATGCCGCCACCGCCGGTGTAAATAATCGCAACTAATGTAAATATTGCTAGGCAGATGGCAAAGGGCACATCCAGAATCAGGCTGAGTCCTGTCGCCGCAATCATCAGGCGCACCGCGGAGGCTAGCAGTCGTGTGACAATGAAAAAAAGAGTCGCGGTATAACGGGTACCATTACCAAAGCGATTAGCTAGGAATTCATAGATGGTTAAACTTTTGGCCGCGTAGAAGGCTCCTAAAAAGACGAAGGCGATGAAAATACGCGCCAGAAAGGAGCCTACGCCAAATTGTAGGTAGCTCATATTCTCGGCGAAGCCGACACCAGGAGTGGCGAGGAAAGTCGCTGCGCTGACTTCGGTCGCCACGATTGAACCGAGCACTGCGAGCCACGGCATTTGTCGGCTTGCAGAGATGAAGTCGTCCGCGCCTTTATTGCGACGGGCATGATAGAGCCCAATACCTAAAACCGCCGCAAAGTAGAGTAAGACGATGAGACCATCGAGGAGAGTAAGTTTCGCAAACACAGTGAAAAGAAAAAATCGAATATAGGTGAGCGTGTCCGTCGAGGTCAAGTCGGCTCGTTTCTAGTCATTTCTTCTCGACATGCGGTGCAACACCCAGAAGGTTAATCTGCATGAAACGCCCTAATACTGCATTGATTGTCGATGACGAACCGCACATCCGCATGTATTTAAAGCTGATCTTGAAAAAGGTTGGCTTTAAGACTTTTATAGAAGCGAAGAATGGGCAAGAAGGTATTGATCTCTACAAGTCGCGTAAGCCTGATTTGGTGTTACTTGACGTGAATATGCCGGTGAAGGAAGGCATGGAGGCACTTGATGAGATCATGGAGTTCGATCCCACTGCTGTGGTTGTGGTGACTTCCTCCGTGGCATCGCGTCAGGCGGTCGAACAGAGTGTCGAACTCGGTGCTTCTTATTATATCCGCAAAGATACGCCTAAAGAAGATATCGCAAAGCAGTTGGATACCTTAATCGATGATATTTGGGAGTAATAATTTTTTAAGATGAGTGATTCAAAGGCAGAAGAAAGTAATCGAACTACGCCAAGCGTCGTTAAAAAAACACGTGCGCAAGGCGTGCGTTATTCACTCAATGAGATGTTGGGAGAAGTGGCCGAAGAGCGTAAGCTCCATACTCGGCGTGAACTTTTGGATGCCAACGAAATTGGTAAAATGTTTGCCGACAAACGCCACATTAAGAGAACTATAAAATGAGTATCACAATTCGAGAAGAGTTAGAGGATAGACATGTTCTTATTTCAAATGAGGCCTACAGCCTCGCACTGGCAAGTGCGAAGGAAAATTCACTTGAGTTGCTAGAGTCATTGATTGAATCGGAAGCGGTGCCAAAGGATGTGGCTTGTCATTTATGGAGTAACCGTCTGGGGCGTGCATATGTAAATCCACTTTCGACCATTATCAGTAACGAAGCGATTGCCTGCCTGCCAATTGAAATCGCTAGGAAGGGTAATGTCATGCCACTTTATGTGGTAGAAGATGGGCTTACTGTGGCGATGCCAGATCCAGATGATAAGGTGTTAGTGCGACGCCTTGCTGCTATTTCCGGCAAGCAAATTAGCCCTGTATTTTGTTTAAGTAAGGAAGTTCGTGATGCGATCGAGCTACATTATAGTACAGACCAATCGGTGCAGGAACTGATCGCTCAGTTGGAGCGTAGTCAAGGCACGATCCTGGCAAAGCTCGATCCTGAAGATCTCGAGGGGATGGGTGGAGCCGAGTCGATCATCGGCTTGTGTAATGCGATATTGTATCTGGCAATTAAAGAACGTGCCTCGGATATTCATATCGAACCGTTAGAGTCGCATACCAATATTCGCTTTCGTGTAGATGGTCGATTACAGCAGGTCTTTCAGATCGCATCGGCGCTTCACGCACCGCTGAATTCGCGTATTAAAATCATGAGTGATCTTAATATCTCGGAATCCCGCTTCCCGCAGGATGGTCGTTTTTCGATTCCCCTCGGAGCTGAAAGTGTGAGTTTTCGTGTGTCGGTAATTCCCTCCATTTATGGCGAGAAGATCGTACTTCGTATTTTAGCGCTGACCGGTAAAAGAGATTTCCAGGCATTGGATCAGATGTTTATATCGCAAACGATTTTGGAGCCTTTTAAAGAAGTAATTCGTAACCCGAATGGTATGGTTTTTGTAACGGGACCTACCGGATCTGGTAAGTCGACTACTTTGTATGCAGCCTTGCACGAGATCAATACCCCGGATGTCAATATTTGTACGATTGAAGACCCGATCGAAGCTCGTATGGATGGTGTGATTCAGTCACAAGTGAATTCTAAGATTGATCTAAGTTTCTCGATGTTGCTGCGCTCGTTACTGCGCCAAGATCCGGATGTGATGCTCGTCGGTGAGATTCGAGATTTTGAGACTGCAAAAATTGCGACTGAGGCAGCTCTGACTGGGCACTTGGTCTTTTCGACACTGCATACAAATAATGCGATCCAAGCGGTGATTCGTTTGATTGAGTTAGGCATTGAGCCCTACATGGTGGCACCTTCAATTTTAGCGGTTATGGCTCAGCGCCTCGCTGCTAGGATTTGTGTGAATTGTAAACAAGCGTATATGCCAGAGCATGATGTGTTAGATCGTTATTTTAATGACTGCGAATCGGCGCATCTGCCGTTCCTGTATCATGGAGTCGGATGTGGGCATTGTAGGCAGACTGGTTATTTCGGTCGTATCGCTTTTCATGAGTTGGCGTTAATCACTGAGGAAATGCGCTCGCTCATTTCAGCGAACTCTTCAGACCATCAATTGGGAGTTGCAGCCCGACGTGCCGGGTATCGCCCGTTGCGTTATGATGCCTTGAAAAAAGCCTTGCTTGGCTTTACCACCTTGGAAGAGATAGAATCTAAAACTGCGACTGAGTGGATACTTGATGAGAATTAGTCGAACGATGCCTCATGGTATTCTAAAGAATGTAGTCGAGGGTTCTTTTCTCGAGCAGAAGGCTAGAAACGTAGCCGCCGCATGGAAGCCTGATCAGTTGCACGGCATAATGGCACAACGGTAACGCATTATCCTGTAGAACTGGATTTCCATCGAAGATCGCGTCGAATTCGACTATACTTCAGTGGCACTATCCTCAGTGTCGTAAATGTAACCCACGCCGTGCACCGTTCGGAACGCATCGAGGGTGAGACCGTGGCGCTTGTAGAGGTCACGGATTTTTACGATGTATTGATCGAGTGATCGACTGCGCACGTCGGCATGAATCCCCCAGACCGAGTGGATTAAATTCTTGCGTGTTAGTACGCTGTTCGGGTGCGCAGCGAGATAAGAGAATATGCCGAGCTCTTTACGACCGATACTTTCGGCTTCACCATCCGGAAATTGTACTTCCAAGCGTGGCGGGTTGACTTTCGCTCCGCAGAAAGAAAATGGCTCATCTGTGGTCGTTGTATTCTGAGTGATCTTCGAATCGTTGATTGTCTCGGCTCGCCGCAGAACTGCATTAATACGTGCGATCAGTTCGGGATAACTAAAAGGTTTGGTGATGTAGTCATCACCGCCCATATCAAGGGCCTTTACTTTTTTAAGTTCAGCGTTTTCTCCTGTAAGAAAAATGACCGGAGTAATGATTCCACTTCTGCGTAAGTCATCCATTAGAGCAAAGCCTGTCGAGTCGGGCAAGTGCACATCCAGTAGCAGTAAGTTTGCAAAGTTACTTTTTAGATAACGCGCGGCGTGTGCGGCTTCGTTACAGATCTGGCTTTGCATGCCAGCTAATTCCAAGTGAGTGGCGATTACAGTGGCGAGGTCGTTGTCGTCCTCAATGATGATGATGAGTGGTTTGGGTTGATTGTTCATATCAAGAAGTTAACAGAGAGAAGTCTTCTAATACTTGGGCGGCATGTGCCTCAGGTTTTACTTTAGGGTAGCTTGTTAAAATAGTGCCGCCTGCGTCGATGAGGAAGGACATTCGGTGGATGCCATCATAGGTGCGGCCCATAAATTGCTTCTCACCGACTACGCCAAAGTCATTTGCCAATTCAAGTTCAGTATCAGCAATCAGGGGGAAGGGTAGCGCGTATTTGTCTTGGAATTTTTTGTGTGAGCGCTCGGAATCTTTGCTCACCCCAATAACTTTCAGGCCAGCCGCTCCAAAGTCTGCCCAAGCATCGCGAATCGCGCAGGCCTCTTTTGTGCAGCCCGGGGTGTCGTCCTTCGGGTAGAAATAGATAAGATAGGGGCTAGTGATTTCACTATTATGAATCGTCGCCCCGTCTTCAGTATAGCTGAAAGCGGGAGCTTTTTGTCCTGATGACAGTGGAATGGGAGGGGGCATTGTATAATAACAGAAGGCTGCAGATTGTAAAAATACCGCTAAAAAGATGTTTTTACAATTATTTATTTCATTTCCAGTGGTCTGATTAACGGAAATTTTCCTTGTGCCAGCGACATCCTGCTTCAAGTTCTCTGCCCCTATGGATAAGACACCATTACTCATGCTCGGATTGCCTAAAGGCAGTCTTGAAGATTCCACAATCAAGCTTTTTGCCAAAGCTGGTTTCGGTATTACCAAGAGTTCCCGCTCGTATCGTCCGTCTTTTGACGATGCAGAGTTGGACGGTCGCTTTGTGCGTGCACAAGAAGTGAGTCGCTACGTCGAGCACGGATACTTTGATTGTGGCCTGACTGGTCAAGACTGGGTGCGTGAGAACGCTTCGGACGTGATCGAAGTGTGTGATTTGGTTTACAGTCGCGCATCGAACCGCCGTTCGAAGTGGGTCATTGCAGTGCCAGCGGCCTCCTCAGTGCAGACTGTTAAGGACCTAGAAGGCAAGCGTATCGCCACTGAGGTCATTAATATCACTGGCCAATACCTGAAAGACCACGGTGTGAACGCCGAAGTCGAATTCTCTTGGGGTGCGACTGAAGTAAAGGTGCCGGATTTGGTCGATGCGATTGTGGATCTTACGGAGACTGGTAATTCGCTGCGTGCAAATAATCTACGTATCGTCGATACACTTCTTTATACCAACACTGTACTGATTGCGAACCGGGCGGCGTGGGAGAACCCCGCGAAGCGCAAGAAGATTGAAAATATTGCGATGCTGTTGCAAGCGGCGCTGGAAGCCCACTCAAAGGTGGGCTTGAAGCTCAACATCGAGAAAGTAAAGCTCGATGCGCTTCTCAAAGAATTGCCAGCACTGCGCAATCCAACAATCAACCGCCTTACCGACGAAGCTTGGGTCGCAATTGATACGATTATCGATGAGAATGTGTCGCGTGAGCTGATCCCTGCATTGAAGGCACATGGTGCTGAGGGGATTATTGAGTATCCACTTAATAAGGTTGTTTACTAGCTTCAGTGTATGGCAGCAGCGGCTTTAACTGATCGCACCGTGCGTATCGGACTGATTCAGGTTCGTGAGCAAGGATCGAATGCGGCCAATCTTGCCTATACGATTGAAAAAATAAGGAAGGCTGCAGCTGGCGGCGCGCAGATTATCTGCACGCAGGAGTTGTTTACGTCTCCTTATTTTTGTCGGACTCAGGATGCGGAATATTTCGACTTGGCGGAGCCGATTCCTGGCCCCACTACGGATTCGCTGGCCAGAGTGGCGAGGGAATTGGAAGTGGTAATTATTGGATCGTTGTTTGAGCGACGCGCTTCAGGTGTATATCATAACACGGCTGCGGTGATTGACGCTGATGGCTCGTATCTCGGTAAGTATCGAAAGATGCACATCCCGCAGGACCCCGGTTTTGAAGAGAAATTCTACTTCACACCGGGTGATCTGGGTTACAAGGTCTGGGACACACGTTTTGGTAAAATTTCGGTACTTATTTGCTGGGATCAATGGTATCCAGAAGCCGCTCGCCTGGCAGCGCTGGCAGGCGCGGAAATTTTATTTTATCCGACTGCGATTGGTTGGCTCGCCGAGGAGAAGGCCGAACTAGGTGTAGCCCAACACACCGCGTGGGAAACCGTGCAACGCGGACATGCGGTGGCTAATGGATGCTACGTGGCGGCGGTTAATCGCACTGGCACCGAGGCTGGCACTGAATTTTGGGGGCAATCCTTCGTGTCCAATTTTTATGGGCAGGTGCTGGAGCGCGCACCAGTCGATGCAGAAGCGCTAGTCTTGGCGGATTGCGATTTGAAAGCATTGGAAAATATGCGCCGAAACTGGCCCTTTTTCCGCGATCGTCGAATTGATAGCTTCGACGGCTTGACCCGACGTATGATCGACGAAGATTAAGTGCACGGATCGTTTGTGCTGCTGTTATTAATTTGCGTAAAGACACGCATCATTTAGGAATCTCTACATGAAAGCCTTGAGCACGCCCAAAGAATTAGGCTATCGCTTCCCCGCTGACTGGGAGCCGCAAGCAGCGGTCTGGTTTGCATGGCCGATGCGTGACGATCTGTGGGCAGGCGTCTTGCCGCAGGTGCGTGAGCAGCTCGCAGCCCTGTACGTGCTCGCCGCTCGTTTTCAACCGGTGTGTGTGCTTTGCCCAGAATCTGCGCAAGCCGATCTGCAAGCACTGATGGCAAAGGCCGGAGATGCCCGCGACGTGACACTCTACAACTATCAGACAGATGATGTATGGTGTCGTGATTATGGTCCGCTATTTTTACTGAACGAGGATGGCACCGAACTGTGTATCACTGATTGGACTTACAATGCCTGGGGTAATAAGTTCCCTTTGCAGCAAAAAGACAACAATGCGCCAGCTTGGATCGCCGATCAAGTCGGCGTGCGTCGATTTGTGTTTGATACAGTTCTCGAAGGGGGCGCGATTGAGAGTAATGGAGCTGGTCAGCTTTTGACTACCGAGCTGGTACTACTGAACCTAAATCGCAATGGCGAAATGCGCAAACAGCAGATCGAAGCACGCCTCGCGGCTGGGCTGGGGATCAACGAAGTGCTCTGGCTACAAGATGGTCTCGTCGGAGATGATACTGATGGGCATGTCGATAATCTCGCACGATTCTTTAAGGATGATGGTATCTTGATGGCGTCGGTCGCTGATTCTGGAGACGACAATTTCGCCGCGTTGAGTGAGAACACACAGCGAATTCAAGCCTTCAGAACGCCGACGGGGCAGCCGTATGCGTCCGTTTCGCTGCCTTTGCCAGAACCGATCTATCTGAATGGTACGCGTCTTGCCGCGAGCTATATCAACTATCTGGTTCTTAATGGCGCGGTGCTCGTGCCGACGTACGGGCAGCCACAGCGCGATGCCGAAGCCTTGCAGATTATTGCCGATTGTTATCCGAGTCGTGAGGTTGTCGGCTTCGATTGCTGCGACATCGTCCGCGAAGGTGGAGCGATTCATTGCATGAGTCAGCACCAACCAGCAGTGCGAGGGTAAGCTGATTTGGCAGTTGAGTGCGGCGCGTTGAACGGCTTTTCAATGAATGACATGTTTGCTCGTGAACCGATCAATATTAATCAGTGGTATGAAGCGTAGTCTCAGGTATGCATCCCCCAATGTTATTGAGCATATCTCCAGAGTATTAACTTCGTCGAGTAAGTCCGATTAAGAATTCGCGGTTGCCATCAGTGCCTTTGATCGGCGAGTCCATTGTGCCGATGAGTGTGGCACCGATGAGTTGCTCGAGGGCGAAAGATTGGATGCTTGCCAAGATTCGCTGTTGGATTACTTCGTCACGGATGATGCCTCGGCCGGCATCAACTTCGTGCTTTTCGGCTTCGAATTGTGGTTTTACCAGAGCGATCAGACGGCCTTCTGGCGCGAGGAATTGCCATACTGCTGGCAGTACTTTGGTGAGCGAAATAAAGGAAAGATCCATGACGATCAGTGGATAATTATCGAAAGGCAAGTCGCCGATCTGTAGGTAGCGCGCATTGGTCTTCTCGATATTAGTGACGCGCTGGTCTTGGATAAGCTGGTTGTGCATCTGTGCGCGGCCAACATCGACACACGTTGCGCTGATCGTGCCGCGTTGGAGGCAGCAATCAGTAAAGCCGCCAGTAGAGGCGCCTACGTCGAGGTGGCGCAGTCCAGTGACATCAATTTTGAATTGATCTAGAAAGCCTTCAAGTTTTTCTCCACCTCGACTGACGAAACGAGGGGGGGATTCGACTTCAATAGGCGCATCGGTAGGTAGACTGCGGCCTGGCTTATCCAGACGATCGGTGCCGAGCTTGACTTTACCTGCTAGGATCAGCGCTTTGGCGCGCGAGCGAGTGTCGGCTAGTCCTTGAGCGACGAGTAGTTCGTCGAGGCGGATTTTCTTAACGGTGGGCATGTGGATTCGAGGGCGTGTCGCCCGCAGGACTGTCTTACTTGTCTGGGCCGATGAATGGCTCTGTTGAAGACATGTCGATATCGCTTGAGCGAATGTGTAGATCACTTTGTGGGTAAGGGATCTCGATATTGTTCTCTTTAAACGTATCCCAAATGTTGAGCAGCACCTGGCTTTTTACATTGGCCACGCCGTTAGTGGGATCTGAGATCCAGAAGCGTAGTTCGAGATCGATTGAGCTATCACCGAATCCGAGTACATGGCAAACAGGTGTGGGCTTTGATAAGACGCGGTCAACCGATTGCGCAGCTGCAATGACTAGCTCAAGGCATTGATGCGGGTCTGAATCATAGGACACGCCGATGGGCACTTTCATGCGTACGAGGTTATTGGTAAAAGTCCAATTGATCACACGTTGTGTAATTAAATCTTCGTTCGGGATCAGGTGTTCAGTGCCGTCGCGTGTGATAACAGACGCATAGCGCGCCCGCAGGTTATTGATCCAGCCATAGGTCCCAGCGATTTCGATTACATCGCCAGGTTTGATGGAATTATCGACTAGCAGTAAAATGCCGCTGATGAAGTTGGAAACAACTTTTTGCAGACCGAAGCCGAGGCCTAAGCCGATGGCACCACCGAGCACAGTAAGAGCAGATAAATCGATGCCCATCGAACTGAGTGACACAGCGGTAGCGACAACGATAAAAACGATGCGAACAATCTTGGCTATCAGTACTTTTAGGGAGGGGCTGAGACCAGGTACTTTCTGTATTTGAGTCTCGATGATTCGTGCCACGGCGAGGCACGCCCACATGGTGAATGCAAAGGCAAGTATACCAGACAGGATTCCCCATGCGGAGATGGTCGACGTGCCGATTGTAACACGTAGATCTTGTAATGTATCAATACCATCATCGACCAATGAGAGGCTTAGCATCGCTGAGGTTAAATAGCACACTGCAGCGACGGATTTGGACCAGAACGGTGCAGGGATGAGGCTGGTGAGCAGACCGATTATTAACCATATTACGCCGAGTAAACTGAAGAAGCTAAAGATGGGAGCGTCGATTGGTATTAAGGTACAAATTCCCCAAGACAGGATGATGGCAGCCCATAAGGCGAGAAAGCAGCGGTTGCGCTTGAGCCAGAGCGCCGGAGTACTGCGTGTGATGACGACCGTGTTGGCTTTCGCTCCGAATGTTTTCGAGCTGATGGCAAAGAGGGCGATGACTACAATGAGTTGCCACAGGTCTTGAAGATGGATGGTATCGCTTTGCACGAGCAGCGCGCGCCAGTTATCGAGTAAAGTCATAGTGACTAGGTAAGGTGGTTGAACGAGGAGCCGCAACCTTTTTGCATGTACGATCGAGTGGCCGAGCTTGTCGGTATGATTTTGTGTTAGCCTTAGTTTGCCTTTTTTTATTACTGCTCACTCTGTTTAGGTAGTATTATATTGGTGTGGGCGTGGTGCAGGAATTTTGTAATCAACAGTGCGCGAGTCGCTAGGATAAGTAATTAGAAAGTGGCCTGGGATGATCGTTTATTCGAAGTATGGAGTACAAATTAACTCGAATTCCTGTTTTTTCGACTACGTAGAATAGGGCTTTGTCGACGCCGCGACTGAGCAAAATGAATCGACTTAGCTAGTTCGTGCGCTTGGTGCCAGTTGATGAAGTGATGGTATTTTGCACTTGGAGATTACGCAGCAGCGCAGCAAGGTGAGGTGCATCGTCTCATGAAACTGTCATCACTCGTATATTTAGATACTGGGCTCCAGGCGGCTGCCCAGCAGTGGGCCGATCGGCTTGAACTGCCCTGTGTCGATGGCTGCTCAGTGGCGGCAGCTAAGCCAAAGGCGTTACAGCGTTTTTTGTTGGCACAGTGCACTGGCGAAGGTGAGGCGTTCGTTTTTGTTTTAGACAGTGATGGCTTGGTGTTACACGCCGTTGGGGGCGAGAGTCGGTTGAGTATTCGAGCTGATTTCCATCGGTCAACAGTGACCTATCGGCGTAAGCAAGGCGGCGGCAAAGGACAAATGATTGCGAAGGCGGTCGGGGTGCGCAGTGGTGTGTATCCGTGGGTATTGGATGCGACTGCGGGGCTAGGTAGTGATGCGTTTGTGCTGGCGAGTCTAGGCTGCCGAATGAGATTACTGGAGCGCGTGCCGGCAGTGCGTGCATTGCTGGAAGATGGCATGACCCAGGCGCGTTGTTTTGGTGTGAAGCAAGATGCAGGCTTAGTTGAGGTTTTGGATCGTATGACATTAGTCGAAGTGGATTCACTTAATTATTTACGTGAAGTCTCAGAGTCCGAGCGGCCCGATGTGGTGTATCTCGACCCGATGTTTCCGGTGCGTATTAAGAGTGCGATGGTTAAGAAAGAGATGCGTGTCTTCCATTCTTTGGTCGGGCAAGATACGGATGCAGACGGCTTGTTGACCGCGGCGTTGTCGTGTGCGCGTTATCGAGTGGTAGTGAAACGCCCACGAATTGCACCAGCCTTAGCCGGACCATCTCCGGGTCATGTCTTAGAGGGGAAGAGTAATCGCTATGATGTCTATCCACTCGAAAAAATTCCCGATGGCTTGAATAGAAGTGGTGTGCCGAAAATGTTCTAGCAGCCATTTTGATACGCGTACTGCCATTCTTAATATCGCGTTCTTTTGGGGAGATGATTATTCACTCTCTGATGGTCACCACCGACAACAGTCGCCAAGCAATTTATCTATATGTTCATAGGCAATCGTATGGTTGGTCGAGATTGGTTCAAATTCGTGATGGCGCTTAATTGGAGACTTTCTATTTTATAACAATATGGATCCTCTCACACAATTCAGCCTCGGAGCAGCGGCTGCCGTCGCGGTTAGCTCGCGTGAACAAGTTCGATGGGCCGTGCTTATTGGTGGGGTAGCAGGAGCGGTTCCTGATCTTGATGTGCTGATACGCTCTGCTGCCGATCCACTATTGACCTTACAATATCATCGGCATTTTTCGCATGCACTGATTGTTGCACCACTGATTGGACTCTGCACAGCAGTGCTGTTTAAACTGCTTTTGTTTCGTTCAAAGCTTCCCTTCCGGCAGTGTGCACTCTTTGCGGTACTGGGCGCATTAACGCATGGCATACTAGATGCCTGCACTAGTTATGGCACCATGCTGTATTGGCCGTTCAGTGATGTTCGTGAGTCCTGGGATATCATTTCGGTAATTGACCCCATTTTTACGCTGCCGCTGGTATTGTTGATCTTGTTTGCCTTAACTTTGCGACGTCCGCGCTTTGCGCAGGCTGCGCTGATCTTTTGCGCCTTTTATTTTGGGTTCTGTGGCCTCCAGCATTCCAAGGCCACGCAGGTGGCAAAGGATCTTGCTGCACAGCGCGGCCATCAGCCCGAGCAGTATTCGATTCGTCCATCGTTTGGGAATACCATGCTATGGCGCATGATCTATCGTTTTGAGGGGCGCTATTACGTCGATGCTGTATGGATTGCTCCTGGTGCCGAACCGCGACTCTATGAGGGGCAATCAGTCAAAGTATTTACGGTCAAAAATACTGCCGCGCTGGTTGATCCTGATTCAGTAATGGGAAAAGACGTTGAGCGCTTCCGTTTTTTCTCGCAGGGTTATGTGACGCTGCATTCCGATGATCCTCTGGTAGTGGGAGATGTTCGTTATGCGATGTGGCCGGACTCGGTGGTGCCACTGTGGGGGATTCGTATCGATCCTGCACGAGCGGATCAACACGCCGAGATGATGTATTTCCGAGACTCGTCCAAACTCACACGTGATCGCTTGTGGGAGATGATTCAAGGTCGGGACGTGCCCCGCTTAGGTCGTGTAGAATAAGTTGGGCACTCGCTACACCTGCCCCCCTTAACTTAGCTTAGAGCTGTTGCTGAATATCGGGCACGGGGTAGGCGCGCTGACCGCTTTCTCTGCGTTCAATGTACTTATCGGGCTTGGTGTCTTGCGGTTGCTCATCGTCTTCGAACTCATCGTCCTCGATTGGGATGAGTTCATCAAAATAGAGTGAGAACCGTCGGGCTTCGGGTTCGAGCACTTCAAGTGGGTTTGCGACGCGGCCTTTTTTTACCATTAGGAAGCGAGCAGGAGAGAACTGTTTGCGGTAACCAACTTCGAAGTCTTTGACCCATTTATTGTTAACGCCTTCACGGCGGTTGAGTAGCACGACATCTGAAAAATGAACACAGGCATCAAACCACGCTTTTGCGGCGCTGTTTTCAGAAAGAAAGGCGCAGTGGACGACTGTGATAATTCGTGCGATCTGGCAGTTGTTGAGCTCCGTCCACGTCTTGATTGCTTCAGCGGCATCTGCTGGATCGCTGTTGCCGGGGGCGAGAAAGATGATCTTTTCTGGTGCGGCGTCGATTTGGCCGTGGATCACGCTGGCATCGCTTAACTTCCAATCGACGATACTGACGGTGTCGAGAGCTTCGAGTTGCTCATCAAAGGGGCTTGCAGCTTCGCCTTCTGGGTGAAAGTAGAGCACTTGCTCTTTACCTTCGAGACCACCATCGATCAGGTCGAACAGGACGTCGCGTCGGCCGCTGCCGGGGATGCCGTAGATGAGATAAACCAGTGGTGCTTGATCGGACATGGGTGGTGGAGAGCTGAAAATTGAGACCTGCAGGCTGCGGTTGGAGGGCTGGAGCCTTTGCTGGTTCTATTTGCCTGCGAAGTCGAAGCTCTGACACTGCGCTTGGTGACGCATCCAGTGATCGACGAGCACAAGTGCGGCCATGGACTCAACGATCGGCACCGCGCGCGGCACGACGCACGGGTCATGACGTCCGCGGCCCATCAGTTCGGTTTCGTTGCCGCCGGAATCGACGGTGCGTTGATTTTGAATCAGTGTAGCAGTGGGCTTGAAGGCGATGCGGAAGATGAGTTCTTCGCCGTTGCTGATACCACCTTGGACGCCACCGGAGCGGTTAGTCTCGGTGCCGATCTTGCCGTCTTTGTTGATGAAGATATCGTTGTGTTCCGAGCCAAGCTGCTGTGAGCCGCCGAAACCGCTGCCGACCTCGAAGCCCTTCGTCGCGGGGATGGAGAGCATGGCCTTGGCCAGATCTGCTTCGAGGCGATCAAATACGGGCATGCCGAGTCCGACTGGAAGGTTGCGCACGCGGCATTCGATAATGCCACCAACTGAGTCGCCGTCGCTACGCACGGCTTTGATGCGCTCGATCATTTTCTCAGCAGTTGCGGGGTGTGGGCAACGTACTGGACTAGCCTCGACTTGTTCGAGGGTCGGGAATGCGCCGGAGGCAGGCATTTCGATATCATGCACGCGTGTGATGTAGGCACGCACGTCGACATCTCCAGCAAGCTTGAGGATTTTTTTGGCCACTGCGCCAGCGGCGACGCGGCCGATGGTCTCGCGTGCGGACGAACGTCCGCCGCCTTCATGATTGCGTGTACCAAATTTGGCTTGATAGGTGAAGTCGGCGTGTGAAGGTCGAAATTTATCCTTCATCTCCGCGTAAGCGGAGGGGCGATGATCGCCATTGGGCACATAAATGCCGATTGGAGTGCCGAGAGTCTGGCCTTCGAAGACGCCGGATACGATGGTCGCGGCATCGCTCTCCTTGCGTGGCGTAGTAATGTCGCTCTGCCCAGGGCGGCGACGGTCGAGTTCGAATTGAATTTCTTCGATTGTAATCGGTAGTCGCGGTGGGCAGCCATCGATCACGACGCCGATGCCGCCGCCGTGGCTCTCGCCCCAAGTAGAAATATGAAAAAGTGTGCCGAAGGAATTACCCATGATTGTCGGGAGTGGTCAGTGGAGAATACAAAATTAAAAGGCGGTCGCCACCTATGGCTGTGGTAGCAGAGTTAAATGCAACGTGTGGTTGGCCGGAAGTCAATATTACGACGTCATCGATATTTCGCTGGAATCAGCTTGTTGCTGGTGGTTCTAGCCGCTACTTTGTGTCGCGACACTGGCAACGTGTGCTAGTACCTAGTCGAGGCTCAACTGTATCGCTTGACGATCTGTGTAAACTCTCGGAACTGTGGATGGGCTGCGCCGCCGAGTAGACTGTAGAAGATCGTCTCGGAGGGCAGAATGTGCGCATCCATGGAGAGGAGTTGTTTGAGCACTGGCTTGCGGTCTTCCGGACGCCGCTCGCTGATGCAGTCCGCGAGAAGAGTGACGCCGATGTCGTCGCCGAGCGCTTGGACGGCGGTTTGATAAATGCAAACCGAAGTTTCAAGGCCAACCAGTAGCAAGTGGTCAATTTGATTGCTTTCGATCCAGCGGCCTAGCCCGTCGGCTTCCATCGCAGAAAATGTATTTTTGTCGAAGACAGGTGTGTTTTCTGGTAGTATTTGCTTGAGCGTTGCAGTGGTGTTGCCGAGCTTTGCCGGGAGTTGTTCGGTGATTGCGAGCGAGCAGCCGAGGAGCGAAGCGGCCTCGACCGCGAAGCTGGTGCGCTTGAGCAGGCGGTCACGATCTGGAATGAGGTTAAGGAATGGGTCCTGGAAATCAATCAAAAGGAGGCCAAGGTGTTGTGCTGGATTGGACATAGTGGAAGTCAGCGTCGAACATTGAACTTACGAGGTCGAACTTTGAATGTGCCAGAGTGATTTTTTTTTGAAAATCTTGATCGCTACTGTAAGTGGGTGAATCACCTTTGCTCCCCTGATCAAGTATTTTGGCGGTATCGATCTGCTAGCTTTAGGGATTTATCCTCGTTAGACGCTATCGGGGATGCATCTGCGATGGCATACGCTTCGTGCGCGCTAACTGTAAATATTCGAGGCATAAACGAATTGCAATATCGGTGGATTTAGAGATTTTATAGATTTCAATTGTCGTGGAAATCCTGCAACAACAATCGCCTTCGACAGTTGTCGGCATTTTGATTGCATCGGAGGCAATCAGTCGCACTGTTTCGGCTTTCATTGTTACGCTCTCATGGAATGGCACTTTAAAAGTATCGCACGTAAATCTTCGCTCTCACAGCTTCCCTTTACTCCGGGGGATCGGGTTGCATGCTTGATTTTTAAAGATGTCGAGGCTGGTGAAATGGGCCGTGCAGATATGTTACCGGGTGAAGTCGATACTTATGAACTACCAGGTGAGATTCTTGGGCGTTGGATGCGCGTGGTAAAAGATCCAGATGATGAGAGCACGAACGTCCGCGAAACAGTCGCCTCTGCGGAAGACTTTTTTCTGTCGCTGTATGAAAACGATCAAGTGGATGGCTTAGCAGAAACCGATGCGTTGAAGCATTTACTGGCGCTAATGCTAGAACGTAAACGCGTGGTACGTGCATTAGGTAAACGGCAGACCGCAGGCACTCAACTGTACCGACATGTAAAAACCAAGCAGGAGATCGAGGTGCCTATCGTGGAAATCTCCACTGACTTGATGCTCAAAATCCAAGATACGCTCGGTGATATTATTTTATAATTACAATTCAATACGATGATTTTCCGTAAATATTTGACCCTTACGAGTCTACTAATTTCGCTGTTTTTTTCCGTTGGCTGCTTCGAGAGCATCGAGGGCTTTAAAAACGAAATTGAGAATATGCAAGTGCCTCGCTTAATGATCGAGGCGCGCGGCATCGACTATGGCGGTGGCAGTGGTAGCAAGGTCACTCTGCCGATCTCGGGCACGGCGATCAAACTCGAGCGAGATCCAGTCGTCGGTGAATATGATATTATTAATATTGAGATGGTGAAGGTCGACCTGGGGCTGGCTTTGTTGATTCAGATTACGGATAAGGGCAGTCGTGAGCTGTACCGTCGCTCAGTGACTCATCGAGGCAGTCGCATCGTGTTTACCTGCAATGGTCAACCTGTTGGGGCGACACGCTTAAGTGGCACGATCGAAGATGGCCAGTTTTATACTTTTGTGGAAATTCCTGATGATGAACTAGGTCAGTTCGTGATCGATCTAAAGGCGAGCATCGAAGAGCTTCAGACGCATTATAAGTATTAATTCTGACGAACTGTGTTGTTTATGTATTTACGACTAGCTCAACGGCTGGCATCTGCTGCTGCAATACTGCTTCCGCAGTTGTGTCTACAGGCGGGATTGATTTGGCCAACGCCGAATCCAGCGTTTCAAAATGGTCAGTCTATTGAGGCATTTATCCAATCGACTGCTTCGGGCGTGCCAGAGTCCGGCCTGTTTGGCTGCGTGCGCAGTAGTGGCGCTCGCTTTCACGAGGGCTTGGATCTGTTTCCGGTCGATCGCGATCGCAGTGGCGAACCTACAGATGCAGTGTATGCCGTGTTACCAGGGCGTATTGTGCATGTGAGTAAAACTGCTGGGCATAGCAGTTATGGCCGCTATATTGTGGTAGAGCATGATCAGCAGGTGCCTGCGTTTCACACGCTCTACGCGCATTTGGCGAGTTTCGGAGATGGCATCATGGTCGGTGCTCGGGTTGATTCGGGCGCGAAGCTCGGCATTATGGGCCGTTCGGCGTCGTATTCGATTCCACGTACGCGTGCACATCTGCATTTTGAAATTGGCTTTCGCCTGACGAATGATTTTCAGGGGTGGTATGATCGACAGCAGTTCGGTAGTAAAAATCGGCATGGCATGTGGAATGGGATGAACTTGGTGAGTATCAATCCGCTCGATTTCTATGAATCGATGCGTCAAGGGCAGGTGAGTGACCTGTATGAATATCTAAAATTGATTCCAGCGATTGCGCGCATTCGGGTGCACACCGCTGATGTGCCTGACTTTGTTAAAGCGTATCCAGCTTTGGTTACGCGCCCGTACGCAGGCAAGCCGTTGGTGGCTTGGGATATTGCATTTTCGCAGTATGGTGTGCCGAAAGAGTGGACCCCGCGTTTTGCGGAGGAAGCCATCGACGGTCGCCTCGGGGATGTCAAAATATTGGCTTATAGTCCGACGCTGTTGAAGCAACAGGATTGCCGTCGTGTGTTGGATATGGGCGGCACGAAGCCAAAGATTTCCTCTGGTACACTGAGTACATTGAAGAAACTGTTTGGGTTTAAGTAGAGGATTTTAGAAAACTCTTCCGCATTGAAGCGAGGAACCGCCTCCGTGCGGACCGCAGCTACATAAGTTCAGGGGCAATGCGGACGACACGAAGGTCGTCCCTCCGTTTTGAGTCTCTAGGCATTAAAAAACCCTCGGTGCTTGAAGCGACCGAGGGCTTTAAAATGGCATCCCGTAGGGGATTCGAACCCCTGTTGCCTGGATGAAAACCAGGTGTCCTAGACCGGGCTAGACGAACGGGACGTGATGCGAAGTCACGGAAGCTACGTTTCAGCGCACGGCCTGCAAGACTTTTTTAAGAAATGATACATTTTTCCCAAATCTGTTGAGAAACCGTTTGCCCATGCGCATTGAGGAACTAATTAAGATGCTATGAATATTGATTCTTTGCCTTTTCCGCTGCCAGCTGAACCGCTCCTTAAGGTTGAAGGACTGTCGTATCCGCTGATCGCATCCGGAAAGGTGCGTGATGTGTTTGATATGGGCGATGCCTTGCTGATGGTCGCCAGCGATCGTGTATCGGCCTTCGATGTAATTATGAATGAGGGCTTAGCAGGCAAGGGCGTATTATTAACGCAGATCAGTCTCTACTGGTTCGCTCGTGCGGCTGCGATTACCCAGCACCATTTAGTCGATGATCATGCGGCGCGGATCGTCGAGTTGGGGAAGGTTCACCCGGAGTTGGAGCACCGAAGTATGATCGTGAAGAAGCTCAAGTTTTTGCCAATCGAGGCAGTGGCGCGTGGTTATCTGTCTGGATCAGGTTGGAAGGTCTACCAAGAGACTGGTAAGCTTTTTGAATATGAATTACCCAAAGGCCTTCAGGATAGCAGCCAACTGCCGAAGCCTCTTTTTACACCGACGACTAAGGTCGCGAGTGGCCATGATATGCCAATCGATTGTGCGGATGCGGGACAGTTGATCGGTGAAGAATTATTTCAGCGGGTGCATGATTTAAGTATCTCCCTGTATCAAATGGGAGTGAAGCGCGCCGACGCGGCCAATTTAATTTTGGCTGATACTAAGTTTGAGTTTGGTCTGGATGAAACAGGTCAACTCTACCTAATCGACGAGATTTTGACGCCAGACTCTTCGCGTTACTGGCCGCGCGATAGCTACGCTCCCGGCGGTCCGCAGCCGTCGTTTGATAAACAGTTTGTGCGCGATTACTTGGAGTCGTTGGATTGGAATAAAACACCGCCACCGCCACCATTATCAGAAGCGGTTCTCGCTGGCACTCTACAGCGTTATATCGAAGCTTATTCGGCCTTGGTCGTGATTGAGGGTTAATTCAAATCGCTAAGCGCATGCCCATTTGGCTGATTGATATATTTGCTGCTTCGGATCTGGATAGTACGTTCTGGTTCCTAGCGTGTATGACGCTGCCGCTGTGGTTCGGTATGATTGTGTTGCCTGATGCGCGCTTGGTACGACTACTGGCCCAACCTTTGCTATTAGCGCCACTCTATTGCACAGTGCTTTTTGTATTGTTATGGAAGTGGTACCACGCTTCGATATTTCCAGACCCTATGGCAGAACTCAGTTATTCAGCAGCGCAAGGACTGACGCGCCATCCTGTCGCATTTTTGTCATTTTATTGTAACTTTCAGATTATGAATTTGGCGCTTGGCAGCATGATGTATCAGAAAAGTCTGCGTTCAGGCTTTCGGGCACCCATCGAGTTGCTGCTTTGTTGGTTGGTGGGAGCGCCTGCGTTTATACCTTTTGTGGTGCGTTTACTATTGAGGCGGCAATCGATACGATGAAGGAGTTGTTAGAATTGGGGATGACGGATATCGGCACTCGCAGTCGAGGCGGCCGCCCGTGGCTCTTGGGGGTGTGCTCGGTGTTGGTGGTGTTCTGCTACGTGCTGATTCGCAATTTATTATATGTGAACGCGGGGATGTTGAGGCCCAATTTTACAGAGATCCATAAGGCCTATGATTTTAATCTGTGGGAATTACCGATGACATTATTCGGCGTGGCTGTAATTTTTGCGATGTTGGCGGCGACATGGCGCGGTCTGCGTAAGGGGCTTATTTGGATTGCGCTGCTGTATGCCTTCATTGCGGTCGATTTATTGGGTTTGCGTTATTATGTGACCAACCTAGAGCCGCAGCGCCTCGTCGTGCACCATGTGAGACTAGAGACGCCGAAACTGACTCAACCGATCCGTCTGCTACATATTTCAGATATTCAAGCAGGCCATATCTCCGACTATGAGGTAGAGATCTTTGAGCAGATCAAAGCGTTGAGCCCTGATTTAATCCTCAACACGGGCGATTTCCTGCAAGTTGTACCGCCTGCGACTTTTGCATCTGAATTTCCGAAGTTGTTGGCTCTGATTAAAGAGGTGAATCCGCGACTCGGCACGTATGCGGTATATGGCGATACCGAGCGTGAACTCTACCGCATTCGCGCAGACCAGTTGGCGCCACTACAGGTATTGTCGTCGCGCTCTGCACAGATTGATACCGGGGGGGGGACTATTAATCTGCATGGCTTAAGTTTATACCAATCAAAGAATCAACTCTGGGCCACGCGTACAGTCGAGCAATGGTTGAATCAAACTAAGTCTGGTGACTTTCGTATTTTATTTGGCCACGCGCCAGATTATGCGCTGAAGGTCGTGGATTTACCGATCGATCTCTGTTTGGCAGGGCATACACATGGTGGCCAAGTTCGCTTGCCGTGGTACGGAGCACTAGTGATCGATAGTGAAGTGCCGAAGGAGTGGGCGAGAGGTTTTAGGCGCATTGGCATTCCTTATTTGAATGTCTCAGCTGGTGCTGGCTCGAATCGATTCGAAGGGCTGCCACCACTTCGCTTTAATTGCCCGACCGAGATGACTTTGATTGAGTTGGTGCCGATGCGATCAATTCGCTAATGATGCCTTAAAGTAAGTTGGTCGGCAACTGGTCTTCGATTAAATATTCACTGGTCGTGGCTTCCTGCGTCACACGGCCAGTCACAATACCATTTGCGATGTGATCAATGCAACCAGAGTCGAGGCGCTCATCACACAACTCTGCTTCGATGATCAGCGCAGTCAGTTCCGTCAATCGTTTCCAATTTTCGCGCGCATCGTAGTCCAAGTCAGTCGATAGATGTTCAGAGATTTTTTGCCATATCTGTTTCCATTGCTCTGAGAAATGTTCAGTGAGTGGGTTGGCCTCGGCTTTGCGCCAGCGAAGTATTTGGTGGGTGGCTTTGTCGGCACGGATGTGGTGGGTTAATACGCGAGCGAGTGGATGAATGATTTCAGCGGCAGGCAGATCCGCTTCAAGTCTGAGTGAATTCAGCAGCTCATCCAGCGAAGGTAGCCATTGCCGGCTCTCAGCGGCTCGGAGTAACAGTCCCTGTAGATTCCCGAAATATCTATATATCAGCACTTTGTCGGCACCTGCTTTGTGTGCGACTGCGTTGACTCCCAAGGCGCAGCAACCATCCTGCGCAACCAACTCTAATACAGCATTGAGAAACTTTTCTTCGGTTTTGGCGCGAGATCGTGTGCGGGGCATTTGATGAACTTACTAGAGTTTTACTACGGGCCGCAAGTCTTGCTCGTCCTAAATATCGTTTTTATCGCGCGATATCGTCCTGCCCGATGATTTTTAGCTGATGCAGAGTGATTGTTTCAGCTGCGAGTTCGTTGTCATCTAGGCTGATTGCCAGCGCGGAGCGATTATTTGGGCGCGAGACGAAAGGATAGGTGTAGTGGATGTTGATTTCCGCCTGCTCGAGTGCCGCAGTGACTTTCTTGATATCTGCCTCACTGGTTAATTCGACTGCGAGGAGTTCACTTTGCACAAATGAGAATTGATGCTCGATGAGTAGCTTTTGTGCTTCTTCGGGGTAGTCGACAATGATGCGAATGATTGAGCTATCTGTCGTGTCGAGAATCGAGAGTGCCATAATGTGCACTTCGTGAATAGAGAGTAAGCCGATGATTTCGTTGAGCCGGCCGACTTTATTATCGGCGTGGATCGAAAATTGAATGACGGGGCGAAAAGCTCCTGGTCTGCGCATCACTTCTGTCGACATAGCTACGTGACAATACGCATCTTGCGTCGGCTTGCACGTGTTTTTTTAGGTCTATTCATAGCTGCACTTGTGCTAACGGCTGACGAATTTCAGATTGTTGCGGTATGCCGTGCAGGTTTGATCTGGCAGGTATTCTCCGCGCTGACTCTTTTTACCCATTGTATATAAGTGATTTAAGTTCGGAGTCGGCTGATTTGACTTTGGCGAATGTATAGTATGCTATAAGCATTTGCTGATGATTTAGTACTGCAACTATACGTCCCTTCTTACAAACGACTGACATTTATGAATACTACGACACGACTACTCCTCACCCTGTCTTTAGCGACTGCGCTCTGCTCTTGCCAATCTTATGATGCATCTAAAATCCCCGAGGCAAGCGCCCCGACCGATGCCGGTCTAATGTTACAGGGGGTCAAGGACCCGATCGAACCCGTCAATCGCGCGTCTTTTGCGCTGAACACCGTGCTTTTTGAGAATGTTGTTTATCCGACGATGAAAGGTTACAAGTGGCTGATCCCCGAGTCAGGTCGTGAGCATATTTCAAATTTTCACGATAATCTGTTCTATCCGGTTCGCTTGGTTAATAATTCGTTGCAATGGCAGTGGCAACAAACCTGGGTTGAAACCAAGCGCTTTGGTATCAATACCACTGTCGGTGTTTTAGGTCTCAATGATCCTGCGACTAACAAATATAACTTACGTCCAAGTAAGGAAGATTTGGGCCAGACCTTTAGTAAATGGGGCTGGGATTCACAAGTATATGTATTTATTCCTGTGTTAGGACCGAGTTCTGAGCGTGATATCGTCGGTATGGTTGGAGACTCTTTTCTCAAGCCAACTGCATATCTGGATTCTCCATACAACTTCCTCGTTGAAGGCTTCCTGACGTTCAATGATATGACCGCGCATGCGGATACGATCAATGATGCGCTGCTGGAGAATTATGACCCGTATGAACTCACTCGGTTGCTATACAGCGCAAGTCGCGAGGCGGCGGTCAATAACTACGCACACGACCGCGCTCGTGATGACGATGCAGAAACGCAGACGCTGCGTGCGATTTTCGCAAAACCAACGAATCCCAACTTTAAGAGAGAGAGTATAGATGACTCTGTTGAAATCGAAGGTTGGAAGAAGGAATTACCGTATTCACTATGGCTGCAGCCAGAAGCCGCACCTTTGATGGTGCAACTTCCTGGTTTGGGCTCCCACCGTAAGGGCAGTATGGATCTCGCATTGGCTGAATTGGCTTACAGTGAAGGATACAGTGTGCTGATATTTAGTAACACTTTCAATTGGGAGTTTATGACTGCTGCGCCTAAGGGCTATGCACCTGGCTACGTAGAGAAAGATAAGGAAATGATCCGTGTCGCTTATCAAGCGATCATGAAAGACCTGAATGCCACTTACGGTGAAGAGAAATTCCTGCAACGTTCGTTGATTGGTATGTCAATGGGTGCTTGGTATACATTGAATCTGGGTGCCGATCTGAAAGAACGTGGAATGGATCACATGGTTGATCACGTGATCGCGATCAATCCTCCAGCAAATTTGCTCGGCAGTCTGTCTGCCTTGGATCTGCTCTACCGTGCGCCGTATAAGAATGGTGATATGGATGAAGCAAAACAGATCATTGATTCCGCTTTAGCTAAAGCACTGATCAGTGCTCGGTCAGGTTTGGAGCCGACAGCGGATCTTCCGTTTACCAATGCGGAAGCCTCTTACTTGATTGGCCTGAACTTCCGGTTGACATTGCACGAAGCCATTATTGCGGGTGCATACGATCAAGAGTTAAGTGTATTCGGCAGCAAGGGCGCGCTGTATAAAGATTTGCAGGCGTTGAGCTTCGAAGATTACTACAACAAGATCACCGTGATGATTCACGAGCGTGAAGGCGTGACCGCAGAGCAGATCAAATATTCTGTTAATTTGAAGAATCGTCAGGAAAGTCTGAAGGAAGTGGATAACCTTCACTTGGTTCTTAGTGACAATGATTTTCTATTGAGCCAGGACGAGTTGAACTGGTTTAAAGAAACATTTCCGGGCAAGACGACCGTCTTTAAGCAGGGGGGGCACTTGGGTGAGCTTTGGCGTCCAGAACTCCAAGACGCAATTCGTTCGCAGATCAAACTGGACCAGTAGTATTCTAAAGCAGACCACTACGTATTTATGATAACAAAGGGCTCTGTATTATTTGCAGGGCCCTTTTAAGTTCGCCCAGCACCGCGCATCTGAGGTGTGCACTCAGGCAATCAGCGAACATCCTTGCCTGCGGAGCTGGCACGTTTTTATGCCGAGGCATTAGACTGTAGGTGTATTAAGCGCTAGACGGAGACGACTTCGGCAGCTTCTTTTCCAGCTTGTTGGGCGTCGAGCATTGCTTTGCGGCGGGCGCGGACGTCAAACATCGCAGATTGTTCTTCGGCGTGATAAGAGGAGCGGACGAGTGGTCCGGATTCGCAGGCACCGAAGCCGATGCTGAAGGCGTATTCTTTCCACTTGGCAAATTCTTCAGGTGTCACCCAACGGTCGATTGGTTGATGCTTTTTGCTGGGTTGCAGGTATTGGCCGATCGTCAAAATATCGACGCCGACTTTTTGCATATCTTGGAGTACTTGTTTGATCTCTTCTTCCTTCTCACCAATGCCGAGCATGATGCCGGATTTAGTGGTAAAGCTGCGAGACTTAGCATGTTTAAGCACCCAGAGGGAGCGGTCGTAGCGGGCGGTCTTACGGATAGGGCGTTGCAAGCGTTCGACCGTCTCAAGGTTGTGATTGAAAATATCGGGGCAAGCATTGAGCACTACGTCGAGGTATTCCTGCTGTCCGCGGAAGTCCGCGGTGAGTACTTCGACTGCACACTCGGGAGAGCGGTGATGGATCGCGCGAATGGTGGCGGCCCAGACTTCGGCGCCGCCGTCTTTGAGGTCATCGCGTGCCACGGAGGTGATCACGGCATGCTTCAAATTCATCTTGGCAATTGATTCGGCAACACGGGCGGGCTCGCCGAGATCAAGCTCAGTCGGGCGACCTGTATTAATCGCGCAGAAGGTGCACGAACGCGTGCAGATATTACCAAGGATCATGACAGTCGCGGTACCCCGCGACCAGCACTCGCCCATGTTTGGGCACTGGGCGCTTTTACAGACGGTGTGCAGGTCGTTGGTGTCAACGATCTCGCGTACTGCCTTGTATTCGACACTAGTAGGCAACTTCGCTCGGAGCCATTCTGGTTTACGATTGTTCATGAGGTGCGGCAGTGTTCCGAAAAACGTTCTTAAATTCAACTGCTAAACGCGTCTTTACGACATCCAGGTCTATTGTTTTGCCGAGTTCAGCTTGCATCGAGGTGACGGTGCCGTCGGTGATGCCACAGGGGACGATGCCAGCGAAATGATCCATATTGGGGTTCACGTTGAGCGCGAATCCATGGTAAGTCACCCAACTGCTAACAGCCACGCCGATTGCGCAGATTTTACGTGTGTCGAGCCAGATGCCTGTCTGGCCGTCGCGTCGAGCAGTCTGCAGCCCGAAGGTGGCGAGGGTGCGGATGACAACTTCTGCGAGGTCGCGTAGGTAGGTGTGTAGGTCACGCCGTGCTTGAAGAGAGATGATTGGGTAGCCGACGATTTGGCCGGGGCCGTGATAAGTAATGTCGCCGCCGCGGTTGCTACGAATCACTTGCAGGCCTTTTGCTTTGAGTTGCGCTTCGTTCCAGATCAGGTGTTGCTCGGCACCCTTGCGCATGCCGATCGTAAATACGGGGGCGTGCTCGGTAAATACTAGTGTGTCAGGCGCCTCGCCTGTTCGCCTCAGAAGGACTAGGGCTTTTTGCCGCTCCAGCGCGGCTTGATACTCGGTGCGTCCCCAGTCGATGATGTCGAGCGCTGGAGTTGAGTTGGAGGCGTCTGGAAACATGTGACTTAGCAATTAGGCTCTGGTTGTGATGGTTGACTCTGACACCTAAAGCTGAGGGCGGCCGCGCTCGATTGAAAGAAATCTGGCTCTGTTTTCTGCACGACGCGCAGCGCTCGGTAAGCCAAGGCTCTATTCAGCCTCGGCGGGTTGGAGCTGGCTGGCTTTGATAGTGCGTTGCCACAGTTCTGTGCCTGCCATGCTCATGACGCGAATGCTGATGGCGCGGTCTTCTTCGGGGCCAGTGAAGTCGAGTAGGGCAAAGTGGCGTTCGAAGGTGCTGGTGCCCGGCATCCGGAAGAAGTTGAGCTCATCCTGATTGTTTTCCGAATTGGCCGTGAGCGGTCCAAGTGTGAGGTCGAACAGATTGTAGCTGTTGGCCTGCACGAGTCGGGTGAGCTCGCCATAATACTTGCCGCCGCTGATGAAGAAGAGTCCAGCGATGCGTTCGTTGCGGAGCATTTGCAGGAGTTCCCCGTGCTCGCGTTCGGCGTAGCTGAGATTGTTGCGATTGTCCGCAGGGTTGAGAATCGGTGCGCCGGCGATGATGACCTTAAAGGTCGCGTTGCTGTTGATGATTTCCTGCCGAAGCCATTCGATCTGCGCTTTCCCGAGCATTTGTGGCAGGCGGTCGCTGGCGGATGCATCGTCTCGATAGCTACGAGTATCGAGCATGAAAAAGTCGACGTCTGAGCGGCGGAAGCGTGTGGTGATACCATCTAAACTTGCGACTTCGACGGGCTTGGGCCAGTAAGCATTGAAGCTATCTTCGACATCTTGGCGGTAAGAGTAAAACTTGCCAGCGTTTACGGTTCCGTAATCGGAGTTGCTCCAAGTGGCATAGTGTGGGATGCGGGCGAGCAGGGGTTGAAGTTCGGAGACGCTGCGTGCTTTACTAAATCGCTTGAGAGTGCCGCTCTGAGAGGCCCAGTCACTATCGCGCAGGTGCGCGGTGTTGCCAGTCCAGATCATGAGTTCTGGCTTTTCGCTAAGAATACTGGAAAAAATACCATAACCTCCGCCGAGAATTTGGTAAGGTGGCTCGAAGCCATCTTCGGTGACATAGTGTGCGCCGCCGACGGCAATGCGCAGGTCGGGGGGCGGGGTGCGGCCAAGATAGTTGGTCGGTGTCTTTAAGGTATTTTGCTCTTCGGTGAGCGTGCCGTCGAGTTCGATACGGTAATTGTATTTCTTGCCAGGCTCGACAGCGTTGAGTGTTAAGGTTGCGGTGTTATTGAGGGCGTTGCTAGTCTGAATGGTATCGCTCCATCGTAGCGCATCGGCTTGCCCTTGCTCGGCGTAGGCGACGCGGACTTTGGCAGGGGCATCGGTTTGCACCCAGATGGTGGCTTCGCGCATGTCGATATGGCCGAGCATGGGGCCGGCGACGATGTCGGCCTGTAAGTGGGCATATGCAGCGATGCAGCTGAGGAAAAATAATGCGGTGAGCTGTCGGGGTGTTGGAAACATTGTGACTTTTACGAGACTTTGATTTTCGAGTGACGTGAGAAATGCACAGTGTTGACCATGCGATCGACGAGCGCGGGGCGCTGCATCGAACTGTCGGCAATTACGTCGAGTATATTCGAGAGTAATTGTTCGCGTTCGCCTTGGTTGAGCACATAGCGCATGCGCACTTCGACGAGATCGGAACGGAGCTCTAGCCAGTGGGCTTTGATCTCCTTGACGCGGGGATAGGCGCTGCTGCGTTTGCAGAGCGATTTGTTGGCGCGAATATCTGGGCAGGTGTCGAGTTTGGTGCTGATGGCTTCAAGGCAATCACGTTCTTCGTGTGCGAGTGACTCCCAACTAATGCTGCAGAGCTCGCAACGTGCCTCGGAGAGCAAGCGGTGCAGGGCTACTTGCTTGATGCGCATGACGAGGGCGATCCAGCGTAGCGGCCAGTTACCAAAAGCATAGGCGAGAAATGCGAAGCGTGACTGTGGGCTTAATATGCGCAGCTTGATGACAAGCGCTTCAGTTGAGGTGGTGAGGCCTTGATCAGAGGTGCTCTCAATTAATGCTTGAGCAAGCATGAACTCAAAGTCGGAGAGCCGCCCTGAGTAGGGCAGGTTTTGCCACAACTCATTGAATAACTGTGTGACGCGTGCGATGCGCAGCTCGGTCGGTTCGGCAAAGGAGCAGCCGAAAAACGTCTGCGCCAGATCGATGTAGTTGGAGGCCAGAGCTAGATATTGCTCTCGATCCCCGCGCTTAGCGGCTTTAAGCTGTGAACGTGCTGCCTTGCGAGCAGGATCTGAACGCTTAAACCAACCGAAGAAACGGCGTATGTTACGCATAGCTCTCTTGAAAATTAAGGATTAGTCCTGGTCTCCGCCAGGGCGACGCTTGCACTCAATACGGCAGTCGCTCATCACACGGATCCACATCTCGCGCAGGTCAAATATCCGGATCTGGTTTTCCTGGCGAAAGCTGGTGAGGAATTCCGGGTCCGGATGTGTAACTTGATCAAGTAGGGCTAAAGTTTGGTTAAGCGCACCCAAGCTATTCTTGAGATGGCAAATGGTCAGACCGAAATCACCAAGATCGATGGCCTGAATGGACAATAGAACGTTCATTTCTGCCTGATGCAGGCTGTTGGCGTAGTTCCAGCAGAGCTGCGGCGAGAGATAATTCTGGCTGTGCGCCATGTAGTGTTCCCAGCTCTGGTGCAGATAGCGGTACAAGGCGCGGGTGACCACAATCACTGGGTGGCGGTGCAAGGTGTAAGGGGCATTGTCGTTGGCATCGAAACGCGCCTCAGCCTCTTCTGCGGATTCCGGCGAGCTAAATTCGTCGGTCAGCGAGATATCTTCAGCATCCCAGCCCATATACGCGGCGACTTCATCGAGATGGTTGGGCTTGTGCTTGAGAGTGTTGTAGATCGAAAGAAACTTGGCGGTATCTTGGTCTGAACCTTTTAGATACTTGCGCCATTGGTATTCATTCCAATGTGGCTCGCTGGGTGTTTCGTCCCAGTTACCGTCGGAATGCTCAAAATTTGGATCGCTCATAGTTGTCGGATCAGATCCGATGCTGCTGAATCTGTATTTTTCATTTCAAAAATCAACTCCCTTTTCAGTTTGAGCTGATTTTGCTTTGATTGAATCGCGAAGGCAGGCATATACTATAAAATTTTATGGTATCCGTTGTGCCAATTCTTCACGCTCTCCCCGATCTTCTAAGTATGACTTCAAGTATTTTCCGTATGAACTGTTGGTTCGAGGGCCACGTCCAAGGCGTCGGGTTTCGCTATCAGACTATGAACGTGGCGAAGGGCTTCGAGGTGGCTGGCACGGTGCAAAATCTCACTGATGGACGTGTGCATCTCTGCGCTGAGGGCGAGGAGTCCGAAGTTCAGGCTTTTCAGGAGGCGGTGGCCGAAGAGTTAAAAAGCTACATCCGCCAGGCTGAGATCAAGACCGACAGCGGCCCACGTACCTGCCAAGGTTTCCGTATTTTACAATAATATGAGTCACTCAGCGATTAGTATTAAGGGCCTGACCAAGGATTTTTCCGTCGGCATGCGTGGGGTGAAGCTCCGTGCGGTCGACGATTTGACTCTCGAAGTCGGCGATAACGAAATTTTCGGTCTGATCGGGCCGAATGGCTCCGGCAAGAGCACCACGATCAAGGTCGTCCTCGGCCTACTCGATGCTTCGCTGGGTGAGTGCCAAATTTATGGCAAGCCCAGCCACACAGTGGCCGCGCGGCATAGTGTGGGCTTTCTGCCCGAAGCACCGTATTTCTACCGCTACCTGTCTGGCCGCGAACTGGTGCGCTTCTACGCTCGGATTTGTGGTGTTTCGCGTGGCAAAATCGCCAAACAAGTCGATGAGGTGATCGAGTTGGTTGGCATGACTGAAGCGGCACATCGCCGCGTTGGCACGTATTCGAAGGGAATGTTGCAACGTATCGGACTGGCACAAGCACTGGTGCATGATCCGCAACTGGTGATTCTCGATGAGCCCACTGCGGGCGTTGATCCACTCGGTTCGGCGGCGATTGCGGAGATCATTCGTGAGCTGAAGCGTCGTGGTAAGACGGTGCTGCTTTGCTCACACTTATTGGCTCAAATCGAAGGGCTGTGTGACCGCGTGGCGATTTTACACCGTGGCAAATTGGTTCGCGAGGGCCGCGTGGACGATCTGGTGCAGGAGAAAGATGCGCAGTCGCTGGTGGTTCAAGGTCTGAGTGCCGAGGGGCGTGCGGCAGTGGAGAAGACGATCGCCGAGCAGGGCGGGCAGCTTTGTCGGGTTGAGAAACCGCGACTGAGCCTGGATTCGCTCTTCTTGCAAGAAGTTGAGCAACGCGAGGCCGAACGTAGCACAGAGTCACAGAAAGAAGGAGGCGCACAATGAGCGGATTAATTGATTCTATTTCTCGTATTCGGCTGATCGCCGGCAATACATTTCTCGAAGCGGTCAGGCAGAAGTTTTTTAACTCGTTGCTACTGATCTCGGTGGCGCTGGTCGCTAGTTCGACCTTTTTTCAGCAGTTCGACTTCGGCACGGGCGAGCTCAAGTTCGTCACTGACTTTGGCTTTGGGGCGTTGTTCTTCTTTGGCTCCATTCTGTCGATCGCGGCCACGACGCAGCTGTTCTTCAGCGAGATCGAGAATCGCACCGCGTTGACGATGCTGGCCAAGCCGATTTACAAGCTCGAGTTTCTCGCCGGTAAATTTCTTGGCGCGCACATGCTGATGCTGGTCTTTACCACTGTCATTATACTAGTGCTAAGCGGCATCCTCTATTGGCGCGAGACGACCCTGATGGCGCGTCTCGGCGAGGAGTTTGTCGATGGGCGTTTGATCCGCTATGGCGACTTATTGATCTTTGGCCTGCTGCAGTGGATGAAGTTTGGCATTTTGAGCGCGATCGCGTTGTTTATCGCCAGCTTTTCGAATACGAATCTGTACACCGTGGTGGTGTCGTTCTTCATGCTGATTATTTGCCAGCTGCAATACATCGCGCGGGATGCGTATTCGACGATGGAGGCGGGCATCGGCGCGTGGTTGGTGCGTGTGTTGGGGCTAATCTTTCCGAATTTTCAGTTGTTTAATGTTGGTGATCAGTTGGTATTCGCTTCCAACACTCCGTTGCCGTCAGGCACAGTACTGCAGATTGTCGGCTACGGGCTGATTTATACCGTCGCCTTTATCCTGCTTGCGCAGGTGAACTTCAAAAAGCGGGAGATCTAGCTGATGTCTGCCAGTACTTGTCGCAAGCATCCATTATTTCTGCGCGCGCGCAGTGTGTGTATCGTGTTGCTCGTGTTGGTCGTGCTTGGTATGGTCACACGCCCGATCGAAGCGCCGGCATGGCAAGTAGTGAAGGCGCGACAGCCCGAGATGAATCTTGAGGCAATCGAAGGCGCCCTCGGGCAGGGGCTCGTCGTTGGTTTGCTTGGTGGCTTTCGTGCAGTGATGGCCGACTTTCTGTGGATTCGCACCAACACGATTTGGGAGCGGCGTGATCGTGTGAAGCTCGATGCGATGGTGCGGCTGGTGACGACCCTCGACCCGCGACCAGAGTTTTTCTGGATCAATGGTGCGCGGATGATTGCTTACGATGTGCCGAACTGGCGTATTCAGGAAGAGGGTGGCTACACGGATGTGCCAGAGAGCCGTCAACAGGCGCTCGACCATGAGCAGGCCGAGCAAGCGTTTGCTATGTTGGCGAACGCCCGCGAGTTTCACCCGAATAAAGCGAAACTCTATCTGGAGACTGGGCAGATTTATTTGAATCGGTTGAAAGACACTGCGAATGCCGCGAAGTGGTTTCTACTCGCATCGCAGCAACCCGATGCGCCGTATTTTGCCGCTCGTATTTATGGCGAGCTCTTACGCCGCCAGGGGAAAGATGCCGAGGCGTATGACTACCTAAAGCAGTTGCACAACGACTTACCAGACGATCCCTATGCGCAGAAGCCAATCATCCTCGACCGCATTCGCGAGCTAGAGGATGAATTGAAGATCCCAGTGTGGCAGCGCTTTCAGCCGCAAGCGGCAATTCAGTACCTGCCAACCGAAGCCAGTCTGGAAGAGAAAGTTCAGATGTTGGATCAGTCGCACTGCCACGATCACGCACATTGAGTTGTTTTGATGGATTCCGCTAACTAGATTGCTCACTCAAAGTCTAAGATGCTAGCCGTTAGCCGTAGTGGGGTGTTTCAATCTCTGAATCGATCGCAGTGAGTAGTATGTCCGCATGATAATGATGACACTGATTGGAAAAATTGGAATAAGGATGACTCCCGCAGTCGTTGAGCAATCGAAAACCATGATTGCGATCACTTGACTAATTATTTGCCCAGTAATCAACGGGACTGGAGGCACGATCCAGGCTCGAGCTGATGCGAGTGAACTGGTTGTATTGGCGACAAACACTAATCCCATGACTAGGCCTCGAAGTTGTATCTCATAGGTGAGGTTTTCGTAGTGTGAGCCTAGCAAATAAACTAATGGCTCAGGGAAAAGATAAATGCTGAAAGCAATTGCAGCTCCCACAAGCCAAGAGGCAAAGTGTATTTGTAAGAACCGAGTTCGCAATAGCGATGGATTACTCTCTGTTAGGCGAGCGAACCGCGGTTCGATGATTAAGTAGAACAGTGCCATGACTACTAAGAGTAAACGCGCGATTCGTTCAATCGCACCGACTTCTGCGACAGACTCAGTATTTCCAAATATACTAATGAGCCAAATGGATAGTGTTCCTGATAGGCAGGTATAAATCGCATTGGGCATCATGCGTTTTGTTACTTTGTATAGGTTTCTTTTTACAACTTTATCGGTGGGTTGAGATAGATCGCAGATCGAATTCGAGATCCTTCGAAGATTCCAAAGCTTATAGCAGGTTGCTATGCCTGTTACGAAAATGACGACTGCTACGTAAGGTAGTGTAAATAAACTAATTAAAACCAGTGCGAACCTTAGAAACGTTGCCTTGAACTCAATATTTTGAAGTTCTGATATGCGTTGATGTAGGCTCGGAGCCACACCTAGTAAATCCGTAGATAACTGGATATATATGAGAGGGAGAATCGCGAGTTCTATGAGGGTGATTTGCTTCCAACTTGCGCCATGATGAGCCAAAAATAACGCCATCGTGGGTAAACTGATGGCGATGGCCACTAGAGAAAATCGTTTACGAAGCTCAAGCCCGGTGGTAATGACTCTTCCCAATCTTGTAGAGTCTTCCCAAACCTTTCCGCCTTCTGCTAAGACTGCGCTTCCGATACCACTGTCCGTAATGACTATGATAGTCGTCAGAAAACTGTAAGCGATGATATATAATGCGTAATCCTCTGGAGGTAGGATATGAATGATCAATAATCCTGAGCAGAATCCAAGACCGAGGATAATCGCCTGTAGAGGAGCCGCCTTTGAAGTTACATGCGCTATCTCTAGGAGTCTATTGAGCATAAGTATTAAGGCTATATGGGAACCTCATTCTATCGTTTCCCGATGGGTTGACCGAGCATGATGAGTCTAGAGCCAATCGCATATTAAAAGTGTCGAAAGAGTAGATTTTCATGTTTTTCGACCATAACGGTCAGTACTTGTGATACATATTCAAAGTCTGTGCTTCAAGCGAGTAAAAGTGGAAATTGCTCTAGACAGTCGTCGTGGCGAAAGGCATTTTAATTTACGTAAATTCTCAACTTTGCCAACAATCTAGATGACTAGTGCTACGCAAATTTCAAATCAGTTGGTGAGTGTCGTGATTCCTGCTTATAATGCGGAGCGGTGGATTAAGGAGGCTTTAAGTTCGGTGTTGAGTCAAACGTATCGTGATTTGAAGATCATTGTGATTGATGATGGCTGTACGGACGGGACCGCAAATGTGTTTAGAGTTGGATATATTCCCATCGGGGCGCATTCTGCGCTTTATTTAGAATCTTCAGAAGTGCTGTCTCGCTCTGAATAGAACACTCGATTACTAAAAGTATGCCATTATCTAAAATACAGAATCAGATTTCCTGGTTAGCGTTGTTATTGCTGGGGGGGGACATTTTTTTTATCGGTCTGCATGGGTTAGGGTATTTCTATTTGCCGTTTTCGATTGAAATACTATCGCTTGAGTCGGATCGTTCTTTACCTGAATTTTTTCAGTATTTTAAAGAATTTTTTGCGGCAATTATGTTCTGGCTGCTGGCACGTCGATCAAAGGATCGGGCTTATCTATCGATTTGTATCCTGTTTACGTATATTTTGTTGGATGATGCCTTCTCTTTTCATGAACGTGTTGGCCTCTTCTTAGGGGATGCGCTGAGTCTGAAAGATGGTTTCATTAGAGCGAACGATATTGGCGAATTATTAGTTTCAGCAATTTCCGGATTCTTTATCTTTGGTTTTATTGGGTATCAATACATTCGTTCAAATACGTATTTTCGACATGTGGTGCATGACGTCGTGATCCTATTTGGATTACTTGCTTTTTTTGGAGTTGGCGTGGATATGCTTCACAGTGCTTGCATGCACATTCGCTATATCGCGCAGCTGTTGGCGATGTTAGAAGATGGTGGTGAGATGCTTACAGTTAGTTTGATCGCCGCTTATGCGTTGTTATTGTATCAAACATGGCCGCGCGAGGAGCCTCTTTTTTCACTAGCTATTTCTCGCTTTGTAAAGAGGGGAATCTCGAAGTGAGGATGAGGAAGCTGCCAATTAACTCTGTATCACTCGGACTTTAATCACCTTGCACGGATTGCCTGCGCAGACTGTCCACTCTGGCATGTCTTTAGTGACGACAGCATTTGCGCCAATTACGCAGCCGCGCCCTAACGTGACTCCGGGTGCAATGAAAGCGCCAGAGGCCACCCAGCTTTCGGCGCCGATCACAATCGGCTTAAAGATTAAAGGAAAGTGTGGGTGTGTGTAGTCATGCGTGCCAGTACAGAGATTGGTATACTGGGATATTACAGTCATCGAATGAATCGTAACCGTAGTGAAATTTAGGATACGCACATCGTGTGCGAGCACGACACAATCTTCCATTATTAGGTTCCAAGGAGTCAGAATGTCGACGCGCTGCTGGATCAAACAGGAATCACCAATCTGAGCGCCCATGGCTCGTAAGAGTGCGACCCGTAGCTGTGAGCGTTTGCCAGGGATCAATCGATAGAGTGGCTTCACTAAATACTGCCAGATGCCGCGCCGTATTTTCGTGCGTCGATCCCATGGAGTGATCGATTTAGTTAAATCGATCTTAAAAGCTTCAGTCTTTTCGTTCATTCTTCAGTTAGTTTCGATGTTTTAATCAATCGACTCAAGCCTGGATGACGTTGTCCGAATTGCTTGAGTGAATAACTCTTTGAGCCACGCATTTCTGGCAGCATTCCACCCAGTAGTGAACTGAATGTTTTACGAAGAGGGGCAATGATACCTTTTAAGGTTTCTTTCAAATTCTGTCTGCAAATTGAAGAATTATTAGAGTCAAAAAATGCGTGAGGTCCTAGGAGCTTTGCAGCGAAGAATGCTTGTTGTTGGTCTAGCCGTTTATCAACTGTGGATTTTAACTCGTCAGATTTGAGATATTCGCGAGATTCTTTAAATCGAATGCGATGTAAATCGACCATCTCAAGCATGTGATCTGCACTGGTGGTTAAGCGTGTGCAGTGGCGCGTATCGTCCATTACATAACCAATACGGCCAGTTTTATGGATCTTCCCGAATGGCAGACAACTTGCGTATAGGTCAAAGTCGGTTCCTCCATTGGCTTGATCATAGGAATGCCTCTCCTTTATTACGGATGCGCGCCATGTGCCGGCTGGCGGCGGTGGGAAGCTGTCGAGTGTTAGTGCCTGATATAACCCCATCTGCTTATGCTGCATAAGATGCTCCCAGATGAGCTTACCAGTATAATCGACTCGGACAAAGTCTTGAAGTAGTAGAATAACTTCCTCACTTACTTTTTCAATCTGTTGTATGTCATTTTGTATTCGGTCTGGAACAAGATAATCGTCGTCATCTAGTAATATGATCCATTCGCCAGTCGCGGCTTTAATGCTAGTTGCGAGTGCCTGACGGATATCGAATAGTTTAGATCTTAGGTAATGGATTGTGGGGCCGGAGAAATTTTCTTCGACTTCTTTTATGCTCGATTCGGTTCGAGGGTTTTCGCCATTATCAATAACGATTATTTCATCAGGCTGTATCGACTGTGAAAGTGCGCTTCGGAGTGAGCGTTTTAATTTTTCAGGCCGATTAAAAGTCGGAATGATGATTGAAATCCTTGGCTTCATTTATTCCTTGAGGAAATTGTTAATGTTACAAAATCAATCAAGCGCTCTGTTGCTTTACCTATTTCAAAGTGCTTATGAAAGACTGTCTTGGCATTGATTGACATAGTTCTACGATGTTCCGCGCTCAAGGAGATCCAAGTTGAGAGAAGCGAATAGGCTCCGTCAATTGAGTCAGCCTCAACCAGACCACCGCCATTCTCTTTAATTTCGCGCCATATATTCACCTTATCCGATATCAATGCGGGGGTGCCTACGGCGAGCGCTTCGGCGACTACGATACCGAAGTTTTCCTGGTGTGAGACCAGAGTCATGACCTCAGCCGCAGCCAGCGCCTGCCATTTTTCGATCCCGCTGAGTGTTCCAATCCAGTGAATGCCGGATTGATCGTAGCTGGTTTTTATCTGATCGGCATAATCCTGCTGCTGAATCGGTCCTGCAATCACGAGTTCAGGGATTGTTGGATCGTTGGATCGAAGTTTTGCATACGCGGCCACCAACAGGTCCAGACCTTTCTTCTCTTGGATGCGACTCATGAAGAGGAAGTAGGGACGCTGAGCCCATGGTTTCGGTTGAGCGCGGAAATCTGCCAGTGCCTGATCTAGGTCGATATCCGGTGCGAGTGTGCCGAGGCCGACGACTTGCTCGTTCACTCGATATGCTGGAAAGCTCTTACGAGCTAATAAGCGTTCCTCGTCGGTCGTGAATAGCACGGCGTTGGCATGCCTCAATCCGGGATTCTCTCCCCAGAACCAATACAGTAATTTCTTGAGACGTTTCAGCGGGTAAGTGGTATTGAACCATGGGTCGAGCATCCCGTGGGTGAATATGAAATATGGGACGGCATGTTTGCGACAAGCATGGCTGGCTGCGAAGCCATGATATTGCCATAAGCCATGGATAATAATCGCATCGTAGTCAGCCGCGTGCGCGTGCATCCATTCTTTGAAGCGTTTAGAATAGCCGTAATAGCTTGGTTCGTCTGCCCCAACGAAATGTACGGGATAGGCGAAGGTATCTTGCACGTTTGGAAGGGCGGTCGGGGAGTCGAGTGTGGCGATCTCCACCTCAATACCATATTCGAACATCACATTAGCTGATAATCTGAGCGCCTCGACGGTGCCACCTGTCAGTGGATTCGCAGTGCCTATGACGTGTAGGATCTTCATTCTTCGGTTGTGGCGATTGTAGGAGTAATTTTCTTTGATTTTGTGATCTGCGGACTTTGACGCATTGCGGCGATGGTTTT